>Ga0209210_1000266_pt1 | contig 59262 bp, 63 predicted proteins | sample RifGroA1_FD_183991 | JGI IMG/M metagenome (GOLD analysis project Ga0209210, IMG submission 183991) | Contaminated groundwater microbial communities from Rifle, Colorado, USA - Rifle Groundwater A1 (SPAdes) (version 2) | ecosystem: Environmental > Aquatic > Deep subsurface > Groundwater >...
AGAAATTAAATTAGTTTTACGTCGGGACTGACAGAATTCGAATAATGAAATAATAAAAACAGTTGAATAGAAGTAGCAATTAGGAACTAATTGCTACTTGGGATGTAGCCTTCTCCGAAGTTCAATTTTTATTAAAACTAAAAACAAAAAGATTAAATAGCCAAATAATTGCAAAGTTTTATGACAAAAGCAGAACACAAAGTCTATATTGGTAACTCAGACATAGAATGTCTTATGTCTGAAGAAGACAGAAAAGAAGCTAAATTTGTAAGTCATTCTGTTATATATAGCGATAATATCATAAGAGACATGCCGCAGGATTGGCGTGGTGCTGGGACAAGTGAATTAGACAGACAAGCAGTTTTAGATACTGCAGAAAGATTATACAATTCTTTCGGTGGAAGATATAATGTTCATATTAAAATTCAGGAATCCGATGACAAGCCAGAGATACAAGCAGAACAAAAAGATTCGGTAGACTTAACTATAATTTAATATTCTATAATTATCTCTTCTCTCCAACACGTTGTATCTAAAATTATTTATGTCCTCGAATATGTCTCACAATCAGCGAAATCCCAACAATCCCCGCAAAAACAAAAAGAAAAATCATCCCTCCCCAAACCACCGTCAAAACATCCTGCGAAACTCCTTCTCGAACCAAAAAGAAATAACTAAAAAAGCCAGCAAAAAACAAAACCAAAACAAAACCAAAAAAACCAATAACAAAATATTTCTCTTCCATTTCAAATAAACTAACTAAAGACTTATAAAAAATTGTTACCACTTTAAAAGGAAAGATTTATAAAAACATATAAAGGAAAAAGAATATGCCGCTTGATATAGTAATAGGAGCTTTAACAACCGTTTCTCCAGAACCTTGCGGACTCGCAACTTATTGGGGAAATTTTAGCTTGGCTTTGAGACAGCAGTTTCCCCGAAGAATAAAAGGAATGACTGTCACAGCAATAGACACGACAGAAAAATCCTACAGAAAAAACCCTACAGTCCAATGCATAATCCAAAAATATAATCCAGACTCATGGAAAGAGGGAATAGAAAAAACAATAGAAAATCTTGAAGCATTGGGAAGCAAATATCCTCGCGCAGTTAAAGTTCTCTACTTAAACAACGAATTCGGTTTGTCTCCTCTCTTCAACGAAGATGGCTCATACGAAAATGCAAGAGGAACCCATTTTGTCGATATAGCAAGAAAAGCAAAATCGCGTGGAATTTATGTTGTCGAGCAAAAACACACCTTAAGAACAACGCCGCAAGATCACGAACGTTCAATTTACGCGTCAATCGATGAAATTGTCGACGCGTCAATTGGTTTGTCAAAAAGCATAAAACCAATTTTAAGAGAAGTTTACGGCATTGACCCCGACGACCACGAAACCGCTCTAATCGAAAACATTCACCACGGAAGTTGGATGACTAACATCTCAATTCAAGAGCAAAGAAAAATAAGAGAAAAACTAGGACTTCAAAGAGTCGGTACAACTCTCCTAATCGCCGGCTTGCAGGGAGAAGGAAAAGGAATCCCCGAGGCAATAGATGGTTACGGAATGGCGATAAGAGAGTACGGAGTAATTGAAGAAGACACTGTGTTAATGATTGCAGGACAAATTCATCCCGGATTAATAAAATCAGCTCCGGAAAAAGCAGAAAAATTAGAAGAAGAAAAACAAAACGCCTGCGAAAGATGGAAATTAAAAACAGTGAAAGCAACAGTTAAAACTCTTCCAAAAATAGACCCGAGAAAAGTAAATGTTATTCTATTGGAAAAATATCAGACAAACAGGCACATGATGTGGCTTGACAGCAGTTCAGATATAAACATCACGGTCTATCAAAATCTCGAACAAATTGCTTCGGGAAGATTTATAGAAGGGGTTGCTACCGGCGAAGCATCCATCACTACTCCTTTTGTAAATGCATATGACATTATAGAACCAACACATTTTCAGGGAATCTCTCCGATGGAACTAACAACATTAAATGAGCGAAGCGGACTTGACTGGCCGTTAATCGACGACAGATTGCCAAAAGCATCTTTTGTCCAGCCAAATTCTCAAGACACCCCGAGGCAAATTGCAGTAAGCATTCAAAGAATGACGGAAAATAACCGGAAACTCCTGAGAGAAATGAAAAAAAATATGCGTAGAATTGGAAAAAAACAGGGATGGGAATCTCACGCAAGAGCTTTCATGAGACTAATAGAAACTCTGGAAGAAAACAAAACAATCGACGCCGAAGCAAAATAATCACAAATCAAAATCAAGCAATTTTCTTTTTCCCCGTCTTCCCTTCAACTCCCAAACATGCTTGCTTCTCTGGTTATGTCTCCAGATAAATCTCCCGACAAATATTAGCATAATAATTAAAACAACTCCTACTCCAATCCAGGATAGCGTCTTGTTTCCTCCTTCAAAAACAGCAAATCCTCCGACAGAACCAGAAGGCAGAAAAAGCGTTTCTTCAGTGCTGACAGTAGAAACTCCGTCGCTTAAAACCATTGCAAAATTAAATTCCCCGAAAGAATCTTTTGGTAATTTGAAAACTAAAACATTCTCGGCTTTTTCTTTTGCGCCAAGCGATATGGATTCTTGCCCCGCAGTTCTGACAATGCTGTCAAAATCAGACATTGAATAGTTAATCAAAATATCGTGATTCTCTCCAGAGTTTTCAACTAAAGAATAAGTAACTCTGAGTTCTTCGTCAAATCTTTCATATTCCAAAATCTCCGCTTCAAAATTTTCTCTGTATGTAGTAATTTTCAGCGAAGTCCCTTCTTCTCCCTCGTCGCATTTCAAAACAATCTCGCCGGAATAACTTCCCGGCTCCGCAGTAGCAGGTATATTCAAATCAATATTATAAGTATATTTTTCTCCGTTGCTCAATCCCTTGCTCTGTGAATTTCCCAGCCAGCTTGCTATCGCTCCCTTAAATCTTAATCCGCAATTATTCAAAAATTCAAAATCCTTGCTTGTAACAGCTAAATTAATTTTTTCCGAAGTTCCTCTTCTTAAAACCACCTCGTCAATCTCAGAAAATTCAATTCTGATTGCGCGCGTTGTTTTGTTTGCAACCGAAGTCGTAGTTCCGCCGCCTCCACCACCTCCGCCCCCGCCAGTGCTTCCGCCCCCAATCTCTCCGCCCCCGCTTGGAGTCGAAACGCTGAAAGAAGAATTAGTCGAATTCAAATTTCCCGTTCTATCTCTCGAATACAAAAACAAATTATACGCAGAATCACTCGGCACGCTAAATGTCGTGCTCGTGCATCCTGCAGCAGAAACATTTTCTAATCCTGAAACAAAACCACCCGTAGAACTGTATCTAACATCAAACCAGCAAGTCATCTCTGTCAGCGAATCAACATTATCGCCCGCAGAAAATTGCAAAGGAATTCCAGAATTGCTCGTCTTAGCCCCTAAAGGTTCAGACAAAACTAAATTTGGCGCAGCAGAATCATGCTCGATTGTAAGGTTATAAATTCTGAATGAATTAATATTATTTGCAGAGTCATTTACATAAACACTCAGGTTATAAATTCCGTTAGAATATCCAAAAGTTAAATTATTAAAACCGCCGGCACAGTTGCTGACACTTCTGTTCGTTTCTCCATTATTCAAACTATACCAGCACGCTTGTAAATTCATGTCAGTGGATGTGAAGTTCAATCCAATAGAAACATTTTGTCTGAACACAGAGTTATTCGACGGATATTCCACATTTAAAACTGGAGTTTGCGAGTCAATATTCAAGCTAAAATTACTCGAAGCAAAAGCGCTGTAAGTTCCTGTGCAAAAAACATTCCAGATATAGCTCCCATCTTCCAGTTCAATATTAAATTTGTTTAATCCTCCTGTTGAATTAACCGCGGAGGAATTCGTCTGGTTCAAATGCCAGGCCCCTCCGGAATTTATCCACAGACTGCAATTGCTTACTTGGGACGCAGTACTCACGCTGTAATTTAATTCTGCATTTTTATAACCTAGCCATTTATTGTCACTCGGACTTTCAAGACTGACTGCCAACTGAGTATTCACAGAAAAGTTTCTCGACGCATAATTTTCATTTCCCAAGCTGTCGTTGGCATAAACGTAAACAGTGTGACTTCCTTCACTCGTGTTAAATGTGATGTTTTGGCAGTCAAAAATAGAGTTATTCAATTCGCCGTCCAAATTATACCAGCAAGAGCCAACTCCAGATAAATCATTAGCGCTGTAGTTTAAAGGCAAACTCACGTTGTATCCGTATGTCTTTGATTCAGGAAAAATTATATTTACGCTCGGCCCTGTTCTGTCAATTCTTAATTCTCTCGTTGCAGTGCTGTTAATATTCCCGGCAATATCTGACACGCTGACATTATAATAATAAACTCCCTCGTCTAAATTCGTCCAATTAATTTCTCGTCGCCCATTTGTAAAAACACTTTCGTTTACAATCCCATTTTCATCAAACAATCTAAAAGTTATATTTGCTTCATTCAATTCAACAACTGACACATTCACAAAAATCCAATTTCTGCTAAAATTAGCGCCGTCTTCTTCAACTCCAATTCCATAATCTATCAACGGAAAAATAGAATCTTTGAAAAAAGTCACGCCCGCTGTTCCTAAATTTCCATTTGTATCATTGCACCAAACTCTCCATATATTCGAACCTTCTGCAGAATTCAATCCAGTCCAATTCTCTCCAGCAGCAGCACTCGAAAAATTACTTTCCCCGTTATCGACGCTATACCAGCATCTGCCCGGATTTGTCTCTGCAATAGTATAATTTAATTGCGAAATATTTGCATTGTAAGTTTTATTCAAAGGATAAGTTATGTTTACAATCGGCGGTGTTGTGTCAACAGTATCTCCAGTAATTTTAATATCGTCGGCTCTGCAATATTCGGTACCTGAAGCAGTACATTCAAATCTTATTGCAAAATTTACGTTATTATTTGCTCCAGAAGGCAAACTAAATTGTTTTGAAACATATGCGGCGTCATTGCCCGCACTGTCTCCTGTTTGTTCCAATATCGTCCAGGTCAAACCATCAAACCATTCTACTTGAAATTCATCAGCTATGTCTAAACCAATAAGCCTTCTTGAATAATTAAGAATTATATTTTGATAGTCAGAAGTTGATATTATTTTCTGCATTGTGCTTGCTGGCTCATTTGTACTTCCAGGATTGACTTCTGCATGATAACTTCCGGTAAAGGGGTTGGTTGTTGAAGCATACCAATAGCTTTCAGCAAGAGCATCTTTTGTAAGAGTCCATCCGCTCATCCCCCCACTTTCAAACCCATCACTAAAAATCACAGCAGCATCACCAAGCCCAATCATAAATACACCAGCAACTACAAACAAAATCAATACCCCTTTTATATTCATCCTAAAAAATATATCCTCGCACTTATAAACATTTCTTCAAATAAAAAAAGAAAGAAAAAATAAAATTAAGATTTACTGTCCTGTTATTTCAATATCGTCAACTCTGCAGAATTCTGAAACAGCGCCCGCAGTGCATTCAAATCTTATTGCAAAATTCAGATTCTCGCCTGCATTCATAGGCAATGAATACTCTTTGTAAACATATCCTGCATCATTCGCCGAAGCGCTTCCCGTTTGCTCTAAAATCTGCCAAGTTGTTCCATCAAACCATTTCACTTGAAACTCATCCCCAACATCTAAAGCAACCAATCTTCTATAATATCTTAAAGTTATTGCTCCGTATCCAACAGTGCTGACTGTTTTCTCCATCACAGAAGCAGGTGTTGTAGTCGACATCGGTTTGCTCTCAGCAGAATAACTTCCCTCGTAGGGGTTCAGCGTCGAAGCAGCCCAATTATTGCCTCCAGATACAGCGCTCAAAACCCATCCATCAAGATTGCCGTCGTTAAAATCGTCGCTAAATAAACCTAATGGAGCAGGCAGATTGTATTCATCATTATCCTCGCCATTAACGCATCCTGTATCAGCCAAGTCTATCAGCAAATCGCCGTCGTTGTCAATTCCGTCGTTGCATTGCGTAATCGCAGGGTCAGTTTCGTCATTATCATTAACTGAACTGCATCCTGTATCAGCCAAGTCTATCAGCAAATCGCCGTCGTTGTCAATTCCGTCGTTGCATTGCGTAATCGCAGGGTCAGTTTCGTCATTATCATTAACTGAACTGCATCCAGCGTCAGCCAAGTCTATCAGCAAATCGCCGTCGTTGTCAATTCCGTCGTTGCATTGCATCGGACTCGCATAAGCAGGAACATAAAAGCTCGTTCCAGCCGCGCCGTTTATCAAATTAGCCAGCAATTTATAATTCTCTGTTCTTTGCTCAGTGCTAAGTCCAGAAATTCCGTCATTCTCAAACGCTTCCAAATGCACGCTCGTCAAAAGCATTTTGCCATTCTGTATAACAGCAGGCAATTCACCCGGAATCGCGCTAAATGACGCAAGTTTCGAAGCGCCGGCAGGCAGATCATTAGGAGTATCTCTCCATCCTCTCGTCGGTCCTCCGTAATAAATTGCGTTAAACCCATTGCTTAACGAAGTCAAAGCATATCCTGGATTTGCGTCATAGTCTGCAATGTCTGTTATCGAACCCTCGACAGTTGAAAACCTGTCAAGCATATCGGGCCAATTATAGTAAGAGCCCTGCCAATAATAATCATTTGCAGCATAATAAAATCCTGCGCAGATTCCTAAGTAAGCTCCTCCATCTCTGTCAAGAAAATCAAGGATGTTCGCTTTTCCCGCGCTTCCTAAACTTCTCTGCTGGTAATACGCATTTCCACCCGGCTGTATGTACAATTTAACATTCGGATAATTGCTCAAATCACAATCACTCGCAACATCTGTCTTATCCACAAAAACATAACTTAACGTCGGATCTTGGATTTTCCACCAATCAAGAAAATGAGATATCCATGATTTGCTTAATGTTCCCACTCCTCCGAACCCAGTATCTCCGTAAACCACAATGTCAGTGTCAGATTTAATAGGACAAGGATTTACAACGGAAGGCTTGGCGAAGGCAAGCGAAACCATCATTACAAGAATCAAAATTCCTCCGAAAAATAAATATTTTTTTTCCATTTTCCCTCCTTTCAATTACTCACAAGTATTTTCACAAACATAATTTATAAGCATTTATATCCTGTCAAAATATTAATTCAAATTTAAATCAATCAAGTGTCTTCTTCTTTTAGAGGGTTTTTTCCATCTCGCAACTTTGTTCAGTAAAAAAAGAACAGCCGAAAAAACAGCCGCCGCCAAAAAGAAAACTTCCGCCCCGTAGAAGCTAAATTCAGGAGCGCTGTAATTAGAAAAAACTGAAAATCCAGTAAGACCCCCAAAACGAAGATAATGCAGCAATCCGATTAAGAATACAAAAACAGATGCTAAAATAAAAAATGAAATCACTTTCTTTTTCACAATCTTATTATAGAATTCTTATTTTATAAAGATTGCTTAAAGTATCATTTGCCTTCTGCAATCACAGAAACCACGTTAATAAAAATAGAAGCCAGCAGTCCAATTAAAGATAAACTCATCTGGGTAACACTAAAACATTGCGTATTGACAATATTTATTGATATAAATGCAAAAATCAAAAAGTTAATCAAATTGCCAAACCAACTCAATAAATCGCAAATTAGTTCGGCACGCTAAATTCGCAGAGCGAATTTTACCGATAAGACTTGCCAGCGACAAAAATTGGCAAGTCCAATTGCGTGCCGAAACGCATATAATTTAGATACCCATATTCATTTTAACAAAGAGCTAATAATGCCATAAATTAAAAATATCACGGCTATTGCTCCAACAATCCAAGCGATATAATAAAGTGTCCGCAATGTTTTCTTTTTCACATTTTAATTAAACCCTCTTATTTTATAAACATTACTTAACTCATTTAGCCATGGAAAAAATAAAAATAATTTTCCTCGGAACAGGAAGCATGATACCAAGTAAAAAAAGAAGTCATACAGCTATCCTATTAACCTACAAAAACGAAAATATTTTGATAGACTGCGGCGAAGGAACTCAAAGACAATTCCAAATAGCGGAAATCTCTCCGTCGAAATTAACAAAAATATTATTAACGCATTGGCACGGCGACCACATTTTAGGTTTGCCCGGATTATTTCAAACACTGGGGATGAACGACTACAAAAAAACACTAAACATCTACGGCCCGAAAAAAACAAAATATTACATCCAGTTAATAAAAGATTTAGTCAATATTTCAATTCCCTTGCAAATTCACGAAATATCTTCCGGAAAAGTTTTTGAAACAAATGATTTTATAATCGAAGCTCTTCCAATGTCCCACGGCTTGCCGTCGCTGGCATTCTCTTTCCAGATAAAAAACAAATTAAGATTTGACAAATCAAAATTAAAAAAATTGAAAATTCCTCACGGCCCTCACATGAAAGAATTGCAGCAGGGAAAATCAATCAAGCTGAACGGAAAAACAATCAAGCCGTCTCAAGTCGCTTACGAAGAAAAAGGAAGAAAAATAACATTTGTATTGGACACAGAAATAAACGAAAACGCAGTCAAGCTCGCAAAAGACTCTGACATTTTAATCTGCGAATCTTCATTCACAGAAAACGAAGCAGAGATGGCGAAGGAAAGATTTCATCTGACGGCAAAGCAGGCAGCGACAATCGCGAAAAAAGCAAACGCGAAGCAGTTATTCTTGACTCACATTTCCCAGCGATACGAACACTCTCCCCAAACAATCTTAAACGAGGCAAAAAAAGTTTTCACGAACACAAAAATCGCAAATGATTTTGACAAATTAGAAATTTAAAATAATTAAATTACCATAATAATATTTATATACCTGATTAAATTCTAACAATAATGCGGCGAAATAAAGTCCTTGCTGGATTAACAGCAATCTGCGCATCAGTTCTTTCAACAGGTTGTGGTTCAGATCCATCAGATCCTAGACAAACTGTATATAATGACTGTTACGGAATACCTCACACAATGGTTAATGCTCTAATCACTGAAGTTGATGGCCTAAAACAAGAAGGAGTTTCAAAGTATGATTCTCTTCAGTTAGAAATGACCTCTTGCCTTTCAACAGCTGGAGACAGTCTTCAAGCTTGGGAAATGTGCAGCAGCTGCATGGGCTCGGCAGTTGAATATGTTTATCCATAATTATTCTTAAAGTTAATTAGAAATTTAAGTAGGTACGCAGAAAATTTACGAAGTAAAGTTTCATAAAGATAAGACGCCAGCCACCGCAATTGGCGTCTAATTTCGCGCCGAAACGAATTTATTTTATATAATCTAGCTCTAGTTATTCTTCCGAGATTTTATTTTCCCGACGATAAATCCGATTATTGCCCCAAGAAGAAAAAAGTTAATTAAAATTCCTAAAGGAATCAAAAGAAAAGCAAATAATATTCCTCCACCCATCCCCTCAATATCTCCTAAATTAGCCAACAAAAAAGAAATCGGAAAAGAGAGATAAGAAACAAAAGTCATGAGATAAGGCCACCAGCTAACATTCATAAAAACTATTGGAAGTGCCATAAATAAAATACTAACAATTCCTCCAATCAACCCGCCTTTCAACCAACTCTTCATACCAATTAATAATTTCTCAATTTATAAAACTTCCTAACAAAAACTCTAAATAACACCCATCTCCCCCAAAACCAGCTCAACTTCTCCGTCGACTAAATCCAAATCAATTCCTTCATAACCCCTCGAAATTCTTAACCCAAGTTCAGCCCGAACTTTTCTAATAACTTTGTCTCTAACATAAAATTTATCCGGCAAAATATTGCCAACAGGATTAATTTTCTCGCGATAGCGACGGGCAATCTCAAAACTATTCACCAATTCTTTTCTGTATTTCTCTCCCAGCTCATTTTTATTCAAACCAAAAACAGCTTTCTCCAAAATTCTATGAATCACGACATTAGAAACATTGCTGATAAACAGCTCAATAAGTTTATTTCGATTTTGCCCCATTTTTTATGCCCCTAATTAACCGCTCAAAACTCTCCCGATAAATTTTCTGATATTTTTTCAAAAATTTCTCTTTAACCAACATATTAAGTCTAATCTCTCGGGCATTTTCTAAGCCAAATATTTTCTGAATTTCTTTATCAACAATCTCCCGACTAACTTTCTTGTCCAATAAGAATAAATAAATAGCAATCATATTCCTAACTAAATCATATTTTTCATTTCCATCTAAAGCATCAAAACTATCAATCAAAACCCTGCTCTTCAGCAAATGCAAATCCAGAATTTTATAATTAATCTTCCTGCCAGTTTTATATACAAATCTCTTTCGAGCAATACATTTGCTTAACATCATTTGATAAATCGGATCTGTCGCCATTCCTTCAATCAGAGATTTGTTATCAATAACAATAACATGCGTTTCTATTCCTATTTCTTCCGCTAATTTTTTCCTAAGTCTTTCCTCATTTACTTTTTTGCTGCTGACAATCAGCACATCAACATCATTAAAACCAAAACCCTCGTCGACAAACGAGCCGGTGATAATAACATTCTCGCATTCTCCAAACTCCTTATCAATAAAATCAAAAATCTCTCTTGCAATTTCCAGTTTTACGTTTCCAATAGAATTAATATTATAAAAATAAGGTTTGTCGTTTCTCTTCTCCGCTTGTTCAACTGGCCGAACCAAAACATAGCTCCCAATCTCAAGCCCAATTCTGTTCTTGGAAATATATATCTGGTCCATCTTGCTTCCCTTGCTGATTTTAGCTACTATCTCCATATTACGTAATAATACGTAATATTATATAAACTTTTCGGCATTCTCGCTATAAAAGAATTTTTGACAAAATTGAACTCTAGGGAGAAATTGCTTTTGAAATATTTGAAAGATTATCAATCTGCTGACTTACCCTATCGCTGAATTCTCTAAAGGAATTAGAAGTGCAAGCTGTATAAACAATAGGAGAAGCAAGAGCCACAAGCAAAATTCCTGTAGCAATTCTATTTCTCCATTTTAATTCTCGTCTTGTAACAAGCATAGTCGGCGGCTCCTCGCGTGACATCGCATAATAAGAAGTCATACCGTCACTTAAAGGAAAATAACATTCAACAAGTTCATCATCTTTATTTCTGTCTGTCATAACTAGTTTGTAATTTTTGTTTATTTAAAGATTATTATAACAAAGTCCCAACTACCAAATTTCTCTTCAAACGCCAACCACAAAAATAAGGCAACAATTACTTAGAAGTTGAAGCTGGAGATATAAATATAATCGTATCCCCCCTCAAAAAAGTCAAGCCAATGTTCTTCTTGACTTCTCCGTCTTGCATCTCTTTTGCATTGTCCAGCGCCACGTTGATATGCATGTCAAATGCTAGCAGCGTGCCGACAAATTGCTTGTCTCCTTTCAACTGGATCAAAACTTCCTTACCCTTCGATTGGTTCAAAAGGTCAAGTGGTCTCTCAATTCCGTTTACCATAATTGCAATCATTTCTGGCGGTATTTAAATTTATCGCTAAAAACTATTTTTTTGGCGCGCAGAAAATTTGCTGGCGTCCTCGTTCGAAGAATATCGAACGATCCCAGTTTGCAAATTTTTAAACAAATAACGAACCAGCCATGAGCAGTATCGCAAAGGGAAAGTTGGTAAGAAAACCGATAGGTGTTCTTACTCACGACAATTCAGCCAGAAAACAAAATTTTTTAATATACTTTCAAACCAAAACATTTAAAACCAACTTTCTCAAAGTAAAACCATGAACAAGGGAAGAAAAATCTCAAGCGGAAAATATCACGCAAACAGAAAAACAAAAAAATACGAAAAGAAAATCCAGGAAAGAGTCGTAACCATAAAAGAAACAAAAAGAAAACAAATCAGGACAATGGGCGGAAATATGAAAACAGTTTTGCTGAACGCAGACAATTGCAATCTAAAAACATCAAAGGGAATAAAAAAAGTAAAAATAAAAAACGTTCTGGAAACTCCCCAAAATCCTTTCTTAGCAAGGCAAAACAGATTGATGAAAGGCGCAATAATCGAAACTTCCGAAGGCAAAGCAAGAATAACAAACCGCCCAACTCAAGAAGGCTGTGTTAATGCTGTCCTGATTGAATAAAAATTATTCTGCCGCGAAAAAATTCTGCACTCCCAAAGAATCATCACTCCCAAATTAATAAAATCCCCTTCTAATTTTTCCCGACGACAAAATTTTTTCAAGCCGCAAAGTTTATATACTCTGCAAACCGTAACTTTTTTAAACCTTCCCTAAACTAAAATGTCATTTGTCAAAAGATGCCCCGAATGCGGTTCTGTAGATTTAACGTACGATTCTCAAAAAGGAGAAATAATTTGCAACGAATGCGGCTTAATCGTCGAAGAAAAAATGGTTGACACTGGGCAGGACGCCGGCGGGCAATTTGACAAGTCAGAAAAAAAAGGAAGAGGCGGAGCGCCGATTTCAATGCAGAAATTCGACAAGGGACTGACAACTAACGTCGGAGAAGTTTCTGATATTTACAAATTAGAAGCAGGGCAGACAAGAAAATTCTTGAGATTAAAAAAATGGCAGGAGCGTGTCTCCACATCAATTGAAAGAAATTTAAGATTAGCAATGGCAGAACTCCGTCGTGTAGCCTCGTTCTTGACTCTTCCAAGTGTTGTGAGAGACGAAGCTTCAAGAGTTTACAATTATGTCTTGCAAAGAGGTTTAGTAAGAGGGCGTTCAATGGAGTCAGTAATCGCCGCCTGCATTTACGCAGCATGCCGTTCCTATAATATCCCAAGAACACTCGACGAAATTTCCGAGGCATCAGACGTCGAAAGAAAAGAAATCGGAAGAACATACAGGTTCATCGTGAGAAAATTAAAAATAAAAGTCAAGCCTTCATCGCCGAAAGATTACATTTCAAGATTCTCATCTATCCTCCACTTAAGTCCAAAAACGCAAAACCAGGCCCTGAAAATTTTAAAGAAAGCAGAAGTCTCTGAGCTCACATCAGGCAGAGGCCCGGCAGGAATTGCAGCAGCAGCTTTATACGTCGCCGCCTTAATTAACGACGAGAAAAAAACGCAGAGAGAAGTCGCCGACGTCGCAGGAATCACAGAAGTCACAATAAGAAACAGGTACAAAGAGCTGACGGAAAAATTAGGATTTGAAGACAGATTAAGCACAAAACTCAATAATATAGAAAAGCAAAAAGCCAAGAAAAGAGAAGAATAATTCTAGCGTACAAGTACTGTAAACTTATCGGGATATGCATAAAACTATCTGCAATGTAGAAATCATGTAATCGAAATAAAAGCAATATCGACGATTAATCGAATCCAAGATAATTATCTGCAATACACTGTCACATAACATTAAAAAAAATTTACCAAGTCCTGTTAAATGGACAGAGCCTAGTGTACAAAAAATTTAAAAAGTTCTTCTATCCAAAAATATTATGGCAAAAGAAAAATTACAAGAGTATCCTGTATTAATAGATGCTTCTTTAGATTTTGAAGCGACAAGAGAATATTTTGGAACAGGAAGTTGCAATTATGCTCTTTCTGAAACTTCTCTTGATAAAGATAGAAAAGTAGTTTATCTTCGTCAGCAAAGAGAAGGAAATAAAATGATAGATACTTCTGCAGGATTCAAAAGAATATGCGAACACGGTGTAGTCGTTTGCGGATACAGGGTAAATCCAACCGGATTTTTTAAATTTTTAAAAAGCCCAAAAATTAGAATAATTCCAGAAGCGGAAAAACAAAGTATAGAATCAGAAATAGTAAAAAGATTGGGAAATAAACCTTCATTTGTAGAATTTTGGTAATTCGAAATCCAACCAACAAACATTTAAATGAACATTCTAGCATTTATCTATATGCGGGTGTGCCGGAAAGCGACAATGTTGCTTCATTCCGTCACAATCGTCATATGCGGGTGTGCCGGAAGCAAACTCTATGAGTTTGCATCGAACGCGAATAGAAATCGCATTCGAGTGGCAAGCCCCTCCTCAATGCGGGTGTGCCGGAGTGGTCAAACGGGTCAGGCTTAGGACCTGATGTGCTTAGTGCCTTCCTAGGTTCAAATCCTAGCACCCGCATGTTCGTTCGCCGACGCGAGTACCCGAGCAAGAGCGAATCGAACATTCCCCCTTCTTAGATTCAATTCGTGCTAGGCTTGCCTTCGAACGACGCTACTGCGACGTTCGTTTGGGGAATTCGTAGAATTCACCTAGCACCCGCATCTCTGTTCGCCGAAGAATTGAAGCCCGCAGCGTAAGCGAGGAGCTTCAAGGCGAGAGCGAATCAGAGAGTCTTGGAGGGGGTTCTATTCTCCGAAGAATTTCACTACTCCCCAAAACAAAAAAATTCAAAAAAATTTATATAGGGTACAAATCAAAAAATAACATGCAAAAACCAAAAAGATTTCTCACGCTCGCAACAGGAGCATTAGTCACAATAGCCAGTGGCTGCACAGCTACTTCCATAAAAGATTCTACATTCTACAAAGACTTCGCAGTCCAAAAACAATTTGGCGCATCTCACAAATCTCCACAACATTTTCATGAAACTTACAAACCCCCAATCCAACAAAAAGCTCCTCCTTGCCCTGAAAAAATCCAATGCCCTCCTCAAACAAAGCACGGGCTTTACACAGAACCCTGGACATCCAAGACTCCGCAATCGCAAATAACATCCACGCTTTCACACAGCGAGCCGAGAAAAACTTCCGAGCAAGACATCAAATTCAGTTTAGAAAAAATAGTTCTGCATAGTCAAGAATATTACGTAGAATCTAATTCCCAAAAAAGAGAAGGCGAACTCGATTTCATACTAAAGAAAGAAGAGCCCGGAACAGAACTAAGAAGAAGCCCGTACAATCAAGCATGCGGAAAAATAGAAATAGTTTCTGACAAAGTTTATGTCCCGACATCAGTAAAAAATTGTGAAGGAAAAAAATTAGTCAGCGCAGCTCTAAAAACAGAAGGCAAATTCGGAGTATCTGCGCGAACCGCAAAACAAAATTTAGAAGGCGTGCAAGTAGGAGTATTGTATGAAAATAACGAAGACATAAGATTCAACTTAAAAACAGCTTTTATCAACAGACAAGAATATTTCGTGCCTGTTGTCGACGACAGTTTCTACATCATTCCTCTGAGCACAACTCAGATAGGCACTGAAAAATCTTCAGGCAGAATCCGGCTTACTAACGAAAAAGATGGATTCTTCAAATTAGAAGAAATTCCAGCAAAACAATACGACGCAAGAAAAGTAAAAACAACAAAACAACAGCCTAATGCCGGAAGATTAGACAGCAGCACAGAAGTTTATTCCCCTGCTCGCCCGTCAACACAACCTTCAACTCAGCCAGCTACGCAGCCTCAATAAATTATTTATTTATTTCTGTTGTCTTATCAACTTCGCCGGTAGAAATAACATTCCCATTCTCGTCGACAATAGGCAAGATACCGTAATCAATTCCGTCAATCTTTTCAGCAAATCCATAAGCCTCTGAATCTAGCTGTTTCAAAGCTTCTTTGCTATATGTCATCACAATTTTATTCTCCGCGTTTATTTCTCCAAGAGTAGATAGCCCTCTATTGTATAAATTCCAAAGCAGCACTTCTTTGTCAACAACATGAATTCTTGTCCTTATATTTCCATACCAAATCATCTCTACATCCAACCCATTCAAATTTTCTTTCTTCAAATAATATTTGCCTGTTGTGTCAAATTTTTCAGGCTCGCTGACAGCAGCTTTCTCAGCAAAAGCCAAGTCATTATAATTCATTCCGTCAATCGCCTCAGCAAATTCATAGCCTTCAGAATCTAATCTCATCAAAGATTCTTCATCATAAGTCATTACAATTTTTTTGCTTTCATCAATCTTTCCCAAAGTCATAGGAATATTCCCCGGCTTTGGAGCAAGTCGCACATCTTTATTAACAATATAAATCCTTGTTCTTTCACTGCCGTACCAAATCATTTCCACATTTAACCCATTAAGATTTTCATTCTTTTTGTAATACTTAATCTGCTCTCCGCCCGTTGCCCCTCCACCACTCGCAGCAGAACCAGCTTTCTCAACGCAAACTCCTCCCCTAATCTCGCAACCTGAACTAATCCCGCAAACATTATTCAAACATTCCTCAGCAGAATAATCCGCGCAGATTTTCACCTTGCCGCAAGCGCTCTCCTTACTAACACAATTCTTCCCAAATAATAAACCGCCAAGATAATAACAATCTCCATAACTATGGCATTTTTCATAATCACAACTAGTAAAAAGAGTGTCGCAATCTTCGCATTTCAAAGCTGTCGAATCAGAACTTTTCGGAGTTGTCGTCGAAGTGCCAGAAGACCATTGAGGATTATTCGCTCTCCAAACAGTTAATTCTTCTTTCAATTGTTTCTTCCACGAGTCCAAAGCAACATCGCCATCAATATCAAACCAGTCATTTCCATTCCACCAGTTCAAAGTCCAATCTGTGCTTAGTCCATAACTTCCCGACGGCAAAACAACCTTGACTCTTCCTTGCTCGTCATACTCAGGCCCGCTTAACGCAGTTCCAATAATTGTCCCGCTGCTTGTCCCAGTCGTCCCAGACGAACTAGCACTCTTCGCCTCTTTCGCAAATAATTTCTCCGCAACAACAGCCTTCACCTGTCCCTTAATCAAAAGAACCTGCGCCTTGTGCGAATTAAACCACAGCATATTCCAGACAATATTATTAATCCTATCCAAAATAATCTGCGCATCTGCAACAACATTCAAACTATTACCCAAGCGCAGCAAAGCAGCATTCAAGCTGTAAATCTCCGCATTAACTTCATCTTCTTTCATGAATCCCTGCGCCTCCAATTGCTCGTCAGTCATTCCCTCAAGTCCGGATAAAGTAGCATTCTTAACTCCAATATTCGCGTCAGTCAAAGCATTATCGACGCTGTTTTTATCAAGCCAGCATCTTATCTTCATGTCATCGCAATAGCCAACATCAACAAATCTCGAAGGCGAAGTTTTCAAGCCAGGGTTCGCAGTCGAGCAAATTCTAACAACTCCTCTGTCGTAAATTGAAGGCATCAAAGTTTCCTCTGCACCAGCCATAACATTCGGATTAGCCATCGAACCAAGTGAAGGATTCCCTGAAATGCATTCGCTCTCAGAAGTAACATCCTTATTCGCCAGCTCATCTGAAACCCACGAATCTCTCAAGTAATTCACAGCAAACGAAGTTGAAACTTGCTTGAACCCGCATTCCTCGTCGTCATTAATCCTCACGCAAAGCTCCTTGTATCCTTCAGGCGCAGTAAAGTCTCGCGTCTCCGAAGCATATCCGCCCCTCTCAATATAACCAGAATCAACCATCACTCTCTCCGCAGTCACGTAAGAAGCAGATTGAGGAGGACTCTTCAAATAAATATTATAGTATCCTCCTTGATCTTTCCCGGCATAAATGTGATAAAATACTTTGTACTGTTCAGTCGCGGGAACAGTTGCAGTCGAATAAGTTGTAGCGTCAAACCACGCGTGGAATTGCGGCGGCGAATCCGGCTCAAGCAATGTCTCAAAAGCTGTCGGAGCTTTAGCAGAAATAAATGCCTTGCAGACAGGCGTCCCAGCTTCTTCAATCGAGCGCGCATTGAACGCATCCATTGAATTAACAGCGTAACTCTGCGTGAACTGCTGGACAGATTTCTGCGCGTTCTGCCACGACGACATAACAGTCAAATATTCCGCGCCTCCGCGAGTCCCCTGCCCGTAAGCCATCTCAATCATTTTAGGAATTAAAACCGCAACAAACGGCGCAACCTGTCTCCACAAAAATTCGCAAAGATAAATAGAATAAATCTGGTCGCACACTCCAACCATCTGTCCAGTATCCAAATTCTCCTGCAAGCAATCCCTGTAATTTCTCATTATCGAAATCAATCCGTCAATTCCCGCCTGAATTCCCGTCAGGCAGACAGGCATCGCAATTCCTTCTTTTATATTCGGCAAACACAAAAATATCGAGCCGACAATTCCTGTCTGGATTACGTCAGCGACTTGGTAAGTCCCGCCAAAGTTGCACCTCGATGCCGGACAAATCACAGGATCGCAGACATTAAACATTAAGTGACAGTCTTTAGGCGACATGAAATCTTGGCACGAACTTCCAGCGACGCCAACAGCAGGATTTCCAACTTCGCATCTCTCTCCGTTAACTGTAATAAATTTCCCGCCATACTGTCTCGCGCCATCCTCAACTGCGCGCGTAGCTTTAGTAATCAAAGTCCGGGCCTCGCTCTCGCTCAAGCCAGGAAACATATTATTCGGTTGTCCCGTGTTCATGTTTACTTGCTGGCACAAGTCATCTCCCAATCCAGTTTCAAATTCAATTCTCCCATTTTCTCCGACATTGCACAGCCAGAAACTCGTCACTCTGCCAGATGCATCAAACGCACCTATTCCCCCGCCGACAGGCAATTGCTGTCGAGTCGCAGCATACCATCCTTGTTTGTAATCAAACGGCAAAATCGCAGGCATGCCCTTGTACGGCTCTGTCTCGTAATATCTGCAAACCCTGTCAGAAGAAATTATCTCGTTGCTGTAATCAACCATCTCTGTATCTCTTATATTCCCGATTCCGTACGCGTTGCTAAATTGTGCAACACTTCCGTCGACAGAAGCCCCGTCTTTTCTCTTTACTTCAGTAATTGTATAAATTCCTTTCTTGACATCGCTCTCTTTCAATCCCAAAATATAAGTTCCTTCTTTAAATTCAGTAGGCGCTCCAGGAATTGCTCTTCCTGCTTTGTCAGTTATCAAACTAGAACCAGCGACGACAGTAGCAATATGCGTAGCATCTCCTGTAAATCCTAATTTCTCTTTAATATCTGTTCTCAACGGCACTACATCAGCAACTCTTTCCTGCCCGCTTCCGCCTCCAACTAAAAGCGGAGAGCCGTACCCTTCTCCCTTCGCAAGCTTTGCAGTATCAAACGCATCTTGAAGTCTCATGTTGCTGTTCACTCGCCCCGCAGCCTCGCCAGCTCTTAATTTCAAATTATCTTTTTGCTCAGCGCTCAATCCAGAACTATCCTGCAATTCAGAATACAGCATGATGTCTCTCAAATCCGAAGTAGAAACCAAATTCTTTTGAACATTTGTATCGGAAACAATTTTGTCAACAGAAACGCTGTCCAATTTTTGCCCGTTTTCAATCCATTCATATCTTCCCATGTCAATAGTTTTCGAGCCATATTCAGCCCGCGCTTCCGCCGCAACAGCTTCCCGAACTTTGTCAGCGTCGACGCTATTCCCCCACAAACTGCTCGACGTCTGATACTCTGGTTTGGATTGTATCGACTGTATCTTCGCATTGACTTTGTTCATCGCAGCAGTGTAAGCAGCAACATCTCCGTCGATTTTCGAAGCCTCGCCAGTATAACAGGCATCCAAGCTCCCGTATCCTTTCTCGCCTTTGGCAACCATTTCTTTGCACCTTACAGTCCATCCATTGTCTCCGCTCATAACTTTCTGCCTCGCAATTGCCTCTCCGCTCAAGCCGGAAAAGAAATTCTTGAAAGTCAAAAGCGTCGCAGTCGCAAAGCACGCGCCCTTCAAGCCAGTAACAACCTTCCCCAGCTTCTCAGAAATATCTTCCCACTTTTGTATCGTCTTGTTCAGCTCTTCAATCTTGTCAGCTGTCTTGTCAGGATTTAATTTAATCAATCTTTTTTCAATTCCAATATTCACGGTAAAGTTCGTCTCTCCCTCTGGCCCCGAAGATTTTGCCGACGGCAAAAGCCGGATTTTAGCAACCTCTTTTGCATTTATCTCATCAAGAGAAACCTCAACTCCGTCGCAAACTTTTTCGCTCTTTCTGTCTAATTGGAATGTGAATCTCTGCGTCTTGCTTTTGTTTGCTCCCTCCAAGCATCTTGTATTCACCTGAACTTTTTCAGCGTCAATGCTTTCTAAATTAAATTCAATATTGCTGGCATTCTTTCTCTCATTCTGTTCCAAAGTAACCTTCTTATTATCAATTAAAAATATCGCATTCGCTTTTTCCGACGGCTCGTCCAAACTAACAAGTCTAATTGTCCTCGCTTTGTCGTCGAATTCAACAACGTCTCCAGACAAAGAGCTGTCAATCTTGTACAAATTATTTAATCTCTCGTTATAAGAAGAAGCCATTCCTCCAGCAGGATAAATTTTCAAATACTCGTTAATCAATCTCGCCTGCACAGAGTCCATCCCCATTTTCCGCGCCAGTTCAATTCCTTCCCGCAGCGCTTTCTCGCCGTATTTTTCAGAAGAACTAGTATCTTTTTCCGACGGATAATCATCAGCAACCTGTTCAAAATCAGCAATCGCAGCGTCGAACCATTTCTTCGTCTCGCCAGTTACATTCTTGTTGATAAAAGTTCCAATTTCATAACTCGGGTCAGTCGCTTTTCTCTTTTTGTATTCCTTCAAAGAGTTATACAATTGCTGCAGCCATTCTTTATTTTTGCTTTTAACAGCCCCCTCATTATAACTTCCGTCGGTATTAATCAAAATAATTTGCGCGCCAGAACTCGGCATCTCCAATAATTTGCCGTCTTTATCCAAAATGTATTTTCCTTTCTTCTGCGCATCAGTTAAAGAGCTCAAATCAATCTCATAGCTCCCGTCATCTTTCTTTGCAGGAATTTTTCCTTCAAAAGAACTGAACAATTCAGCAGCTCGCGGTTTCAATTCCAGTTTAACTGTCTTCCCTCGACAGCTAATTTCAACTTTCCCTGTTTCTTTATTATCGTCGATATCTATTCTGCCGACAGAACATCTGCCGTCTAAAAATGTGCTCCCTCTATAAACATCAAAGCTGTCAACTCCATCTCCTGAGCCAACTTCAATTCTTGCTTTGGTATTCGCTGAAACAAATCCATCATATTGTATCTGCAAACCCGCCCTGCAGTAAAGCCCCGGCACAAAAATTTCATTCGATGTTTTTCCTTTCTCAACTCTTTGCGACGAAATCTTCCTGTCACCCTCGTAAACAGAAACAGTTGCGAAATTGCTGTCAGCCTCTTCTAATCTCACAAAATATCTTCCGTTCCAAAAACTATTTTTTAATTTTTCTGTCTCCCACTCAGAATCAGCAACAGGCTCCAAAATAAATTCAGATTTTCCAATCCCGTAAGCATTCCCGATAGTGTAATCAATCTGCGCGTTCAATGTAACATTTACAAAATCCGGAAGCTTGGATTCGTCAGGCTGCTGCTTCAGCACAACGACGACATAACCAATATTATTCAATAACGGCGAGCCAAGTAATTTGTCTTGGGTTCGAAGAGCAGCTCTTGCGGGATGAAAACCAGCCCCGACAATTTCCGGCGGATAATCTCCCGTAAATCTAATATTTTGAATCTGTTCAATATCAACTAATGGATTTATTTTCAAAGAGTCAACCTGGCAGAATACAGGCACATTTTGTTCTGCCAATAAATCAGAACGGACAACAGTCGGCTGGCATCCTGCCGGCGCAACTTGCAGCATAATATCCTGCCGTGCCTCGCAGTTTCCATTGTCTCCCAAAATCGGCCAGTAAGTGTCAATCTGCGACGACGTGTAATACGTCGAATAACTCGCTCTCTGCTGATAAGTAGTCGAACCATAGCTGCTGCTCGTCCCGCTGAATGTCGCAGCTAAAGCATAACTCGAGAAGAAAATCGTTCCAATTAAAATTGAAATTGCAAAATAAACAAATAATTTCAAATTAGCACAGCGCAAATTCGCGGAGCGAATTTTACTAATAAGACTCGCAATTGTCAGCGAGTCCAATTGGCGAACAAACAAATTATTTTTACTATTCATGGAAATTCAATCCAACCCCCTTTGCCTCTGCTAATTCAAAATTCTCAGCCAGCTTCTCCAGCGAACTCGGCGCCGTAAATCTATCGACGGTAACAGTAATTTTTCCTTTCATCAGCTCAGATTCCAAAATATAATAACTCTGCGCCCCTCCGCCAATCAAGGCATAATCAATCTTTGTCTCTGGAATCGTGATGTCAAAACATTTCTCCTCAGTCATTCCAACAAATCCTAAAAGCCCGTCGCGGGGAGCATCCATGCATTCAGACTTTGTCGTCGCAGGAATTCTAATTGTAGAATTCCCGTAAATATAAGCTTTGATGTCATACTGTCCTTCAGACAATTTTACCTTCCCGTCCCCTGGCAAAACAACACTCGAAGTTTTGCCGTCATTTCGTGTGAACGAAACAATCGCATTCCCCCTGTCCAAATTCTTCATGTCAATGTCTAATTCATATTCTCTCTCCATCAAAACATCCGCAATTATTTCTTTATTTGAAGAGAACAATTGTTTTTTGTCTGCAAAACCGTCAGCTCTTATATGCAAGTAGCCATTAACACAGGAAGGCAGCATTCCTCTTGCTTTTCCGTTCACTGTTCCTCCCAGCCTGCATCTTTGATCAAAACATTCGTAGCTGACATTCCCGTCGACAAAATTCAAATTAGAATCATACAGCGCAACTTCAACTTCCTGCGTTTTGAACTTGCACAAATTAGAATTTTCTTCGTCCTGAATCAAGCTCTCCCCTACAATCGCTTCTCTCGGAACATTATTTTCAACCACTGCAACAACAGGAAACTGGAACATTTCATTCAAGTCATAAATCTGCACCATCACAGGGAAATACAAATCATAAACAAAATGATAAGGCACGTAGCAAAAGCCCATTATCCCCATTCCTTCCTGCGTCCCGACAGCCTCGGCAATCATTGCAGTATCGTCAACATCGTCTCCGTCAACCTCAATCTTCGTCGGCCAATTTTCTGAATAAACCAGATTCACAGACTCGTCAACTGGCTTGTCTATCACAAAATATTTTCTCTCTTCGTCTTTCAAGTCATAATAATTTCCTTTAAACTTAATCGTCCTAAAGTTTTCATCCAGTCCTTTCTTGATTTCTCCGATTACTTCCTGAGTAGACCAAACTTTCGGCGCGCACTGGATTTCAACGCCGTCGACAGGCGCGTACAATCTCAAAACATCTGTGCCGTATTGTTCAAACAACGCCTTTTCTTTTTGAGTGTCATAAATCTCTCTTGCAAGAGAATAGAATTTCCCGAACTTGCTGTTGATTTCAACATTATGAGAATTCTTCGAGGCAGAATCTTCTCCCCTCTTGACGCTTAAGTCAGAAGAAACTTTAACAATAGATTTCATTTCTCTAATCTCGACATTAACATCAGCGTCCCCTCTTTCAATAACAAAACCCTGCGCAAAAAAACTCTCAAAATCGCATTGCTTCAATCCCTCGGAGACAAAATCTTCAATTCCTGATTCAATCTCCTGCAAAGAAGGAACTTGTTCTCTGATAATCCCATTGCCGGAAACATAATACCAGTAAGGAACAGGGAATCCTAAAAAGTTCAGGTGCGAAGAAGAAGGAGCGTACTCGCTTCCAGGAATATAATCACTCGCTTCAACATACCCTCCCTGCGAGCCAGCCAAATCCAGCGCAGCCCGCGTCTCAGATTCTATGCAGCTCTGGTAATAATCAAAAACATCATTGAATTCAGAAGGATAGCCCGTAGTTTCAATTTCTCCAGAAACTACAAAATACACAATAACCCCGACGACAATCGCAATTGCGACGATAACAAAAATCGCCATCTGCCCCCTTTTCCCAGAAATCATTTTTTCTCCCCATTTCCATTTGGATTTGTCATTTAAAATGGAAAACGCGGGTGAAAAAAAGTTTACCAAATTCATTTTTTCTCCCCCCTTCCATTCAAGTTCACTTTCTTTTTTATCAATTCCAAAATTTCCGTGTTAATATCTTTATTAATTATCTCTTTAAACTTCTCCCAGATTTTCTCGTCTTCAACAAGCAACAAGTATTTTTTCATAATTCCTCTTTTTAGTAATCATGCCTCCGGCATGTGTGTGCGAAGCACACTTATATAGATAGACTTCGCGAAGCGAAGTACTATTTAGAAAACCAATTTGATTTACTATATAAATCTTCCTTAATAACTTACTTAGTAAGTAAGTTACTAACAGTATGGACTTGCCGAAATCTTCGTTCACCGAAGTATTGAAGCCCGCAGCGTCGCAAATACTGGCGAGGAGTTTCAAGACAAGAGCGAATCGAACATTCCCCCATCTCAAAATAAGATGGACTTGCCGAGAATCGAACTCGGATTTCATCGTTGCGAACGGTGCGTGTTAACCATTGCACCACAAGCCCTCTTCGTTTGCCGCTCGGCGCCGGTATTCCAGCGACGTATGGGGACGTATTCGTTACCTCGCGAGTAACCAGCCATGAGCAGTATCTCAAGGGGAAAGTTGGTAAGAAAACCGGAAGGTGTTCTTACAGAGCAAGAGCAAATCGAAGATTCCCTTCCTCGTTCTCCAACAAATGGCCCTGCGCAGAATCGAACTGCGGACTTATCCACGTCAAGGACACGTCTTAACCACTAGACTACAAGGCCGAATGTAATGAGGACTTGTAGAATTTTGAGGAATTTAATTATTCCGATTTAGACTACAAGGCCGAATGTAATGAGGACTTGTAGTATTTTGAGGAATTTAATTATTCCGATTTAAACTTTTTTATCCTCTGCTTAAACACACGCTATAAAAATATCTCCTGCTTTTGCATTTCCAATATTTCCAGAATTTAGAAAATACAACTTATCGCCCTCGCCTGAAAAGTCATCGCCTGCAGAAAGAACTTCAAATTTTCGCCCAAGTGGAGAATCCTCTGATACTGGAATTTGTACAAATTTAATATAACAATTAGGCTCTCCTCCAGAGGCAACAGGGATTGGAATAATATCCTCGTTTGCAGTCAATGTTACTTCCCCATCAAAAATATCAACTGCTTTCACTGTTCCAGTATAATAACAGCTATTACTAATAGATATATCGCACCTGCCGGTTGTTCCCGTTATTGTCGTGCAGGCAATAGTATCGCAATCGCTGTCTGCGCAGTCTATGTTCCCGTCGCCATCATCATCAAAACCATTTGCGCAATTTGTTTCGCTTGCAGAAATAAATTCACAATTTCCATTATCTAAATTGCACTGCCTCCCCTCCAAGCAAGTTTTGGCTGTTCCAGCGCAATCGCCGCTAGCAGTGCACTTGTCTGTTTCAGTGCAAAGATTTCCATCATCGCACTGCTCGCCTTCTGCGCACGAAGGAATAGTTTCACATCCAGTTATCTCGAAAATATCCGAAGTCACACTGCTCGCCCCGCATGTCGCTATAAACATAATTTCCGGATTTTCATCGTCCTCGTTAGTTTCACCCTCCGGAATACATTCGCTAATCCATGTGCCGCGCGCTTGTCCGTTAGAAAAAAGAAGTACTTCGGGCAAATGCCACTCAGAAGAAACCAGAATATCATTTTCAGATAATGTGTCAACTTCATAATATTTTAATTCAACCTGCTGGCCATCCTGGCAGCTGATTCCTTTCACAACAAGATTTACAGAAGAATCTGCCGGCTTGTTTTTCAGCTCAATAACAGCTCGCGAAGTGCCTCTTAAACTGCTGGCTAAATCTTCAAAAATATTAGTCGAACCTTCGCCTGCGCGGTTCACAATCGTAAAAATAAAACTCCAGGCAATTGCAACTGCAAGAACTCCTATAACAACAATCAGAACAGCGCTCAGTATATTTGCAAGCCCTTTCACAGATAATCCAAAATGCTTCGCTTCTTTTCTTTGAATTTCCCAGTTCTTATTTTTATTTCTTTTCATTAAACACCCATCAAATTTCCCAATACGCTTCTGTTAGTGCACAAGAAGTCGTTTGATATTCATACGCCCCAATATCCCATCCAACTCCCTGCGGTCTAAATACACCGCCAGCATCAACTGCAATATTCAATTGCTCAGCACTGTTAAGCGCTGCAAAATCTGCGTAAAAATTATTATAAAACAAAGCGTACGCATCACTGCTTGTTCCCGCATCAATTGCCAAACTCGTGCTTTTTATTCGAAGATTTCTGTTTAAGTCGTCGTTATTTCTCCAATTGCACAAAGAGGTATCTCCCTCGATTTTTTCAGAAATTGCAGGATTAAAAATAATTTTATCTTTCAGATTTCCTTCTAGGTCTTGAGCAGAGTTTTTTAAGACTTGGCTGATGGTTCTGGGAACTCCATCATAATTATACTCAATGATATCGCCAGCCTGAAAATCAAAACCATCGTCAATAGAAAACTCATTGTTTGTATCAGGATAATACCATATCCGAATATCAACATCGCCGACAGCAGTAATTCCAGGACACCCGATATCTCTCTTCAAGGTGATAGTATCTCCTGAAACACTTCCGACTCTTTGCCAGCTGCAAATAGGTTTAGTGCTTGTACCTCCAGCTAGGCAGCCGTTACTGCATTCTGTTGTACTGACGTACTTCACTTCTGGAACAAATTCAACAGAAATCCTGTCGTTATACTCGACACCCATGCTCTCAAAATTAACGCCGGGAACTTGAACACGCGTTCCCAATTCTGTTTTGCTTAGCACAGCTGAAGCCGAATGATACTGATAATAAGAAATCCTCTCGCAGAATTCCGGCATATTTGCAAAACCTTCATCAAATATATTATTAAGCGGGTTGCAATCACCAGCAATATTTGTCTTCGCTCCAGAAATAATATTATTTGAGCAGTCTTTAACTTCTTTAATTGCCGTGCCGACATCATAAAAAGTATTATGGACTACTGTTGAACCTTTTGCTAAATCTCCGTCGTCGCTGATTCCAAAAACAGGAGTATCATAGATTAAATTTCCAATTACATAAGGTCTAAAAATCGCGCCATACGGAGCAATGCCAACATCGCTGTCATAAATTTCATTGAAAATAATCCAGATATTATCTTGTTCGCCTTCGTCATTAACTCTTATAGCGTCAGCACCAGAACTGCATGAACCTCTGTAACCATAGATTTTATTCTCAGATATTATAAAATCTCTTACAGCTTTAATATCAATTGCATTTTCTTTGTCATGATGAAATTCATTTCTGCCGATATAAACATGGTCTATATTAACACAGGCGTGCCCCGAATGAAAAGAATCAGAACCAGTTCTATGAACGTGATTATCAACAACCCAAATATGGTTTGAATTTGAGTTGACTGCGATGCCCACATTTCCCGAAGGAGTATCAGTATCTCCTTTTATGTCAATGGCAGTGTCATGAATATAATTATTATAAAAAACAATCTGGCTTGCAGGTACAGTGTAGCCAATATTTCCAACACCAATTGCTGCATTAGGTCCAAATGCTTCTATATTTCTGATTGAGATATGATCTCGAAATGCAAGAGAATAATGAAATGAAATTGCTGTGGCGCTAAGTGCCAAATTTTCTATTATTGTGTATCGCCCGCCAACCCTAAAACCACCCGTGATGTTAAAGACAGGTTTATCTGCTTGACTGTAACCCCTTATAAAAATCGGTTTCTCTTTTGTTCCGACAAAATTGAGAGTTATGAATCCTTTTTTATTATACTGTTCTCCGTGTATCTCAACAACACTCCCTTCAGGCACATCGCTGACTATCGTCGGTATCGTGCATCTTGGATTTGCTGCTGTTCCGTAAGGATTGCCCGAGTCTATGCAGGAAACAGAATTATCAACATAATGCGTGTAAAACCCTCCCTCTTCATTCATTGCATACAGCAAAGAAGGATTCCTGTTCGCTTCAATGTCATACATTCTATAACTTTCTTCAATCCCAAATTCAGGGCGGGGAATTCCAATCGGCGGCTCCCACGCAAAAACAATCCCCAATTCAAACAAAACAAAAAATCCGAGAATTAAAAAAAGTCCCCTTTTCATCATTTAAGAATTAGAGTTCTCTAGTTTAAAAACTCTCTTAAAAACTGAAAAAAGTATCTTTCTTAGATAATTAAATCCCGCTCGCTGCAAAGCTCCACCACGGCTTGCGAACCCTAACAACCTCTCCGTTTTCAGCATCAACTTCAGCAGTTACTCTCGCTCTCGTCTTGAACATCCCCAAAATCTTCGCTTCTTTCTCTCCATCAAGTTCATAAACAACTTTATCTCCAACTTCTTTCAACGTAATATTGAATCCTAATTCTCCCAATCTCTCCCGCGCTCTCTCCGACGCTGTTGAAGGCATGATTTTTATTTCAGCTTTTCTCCCGTTCGACATTTTAGCTCTGAGTCTTGTTTTATTCTCAGTATCATTCTCTATCTCAACTTCCAAAGTAGTATTAACTTCTGTTTTGTCAACAGTAATTACAATAACATTCCCGCTTCTTCCTGCAGTTATCGTCATAATCTTCCCGCTCTCAGTAGGGCACGACATCACAGCCCCGACGCACTTGCATCCCACAACACACTCGCTCTCGTTTCTTTTCTGCCACGGCGTGAAAGTTATGTTCCCCCTGTTTCTTTTGCATTCGTCAAACTTGCAGTTCTCCTCTGAGTTTCTAGAAACATACGAACCATCAGGACATCGCTTTGTATCTTGCGCACATACCTTAGCAGACTTATCTTTACTACAAGTTCCAGAAGGAGCAGGTTCGCCTTCGTCATCATAACACTGTAACCCTTCACAACAAAATTCAGGAACAACTCCCCCACAAAACTCACCTGCTTTTTTACAGTTAGTTTCTACCAAAGCACTCTCACATTCCTCTTCAGTATCGAAAGTCTGCAATCCATAATACATATACGCCCCGCAAAATTCCTTTTGCGAACATTCTTTATTATCATTGTCAAACCAATAAAGCCCTATACACCCAGTAGTGCCAGAATCGTCTAATCCATCTAATTCAACTATAGAATATCCTCCCAACATTAAATTATACACTAAATCTTCTTCGCTAGCATAAATTTTTATTAAATCCCCTACAGATACATCAGCATAATTCCCCCCAGCAACAGCGCATTCTATTGTATCAATGTTATATAAAAAAGGCACATTTATTTTATCTCCTTCCTCTAAATCGCTTTCAGAAATTAAAATACGTTTTATCTCAAATTCAAAACTTCTATTTTCAGAACAAGTATTTGTACTTATCGTTTGAACACTTAAAACTTCTCCGACTAAAATTTCGGTGGCTTTATTATTCCATTCTTCTACTTCACTTGGTTGCATTGATGCGCCAACAAACCCACCACTAATCAAAACAAAAAACCCAATCACTAAAAGCAACGCCTTTGAATTCATAAAACATTTAAATTTCCGAACTTTAAAAATCCTTCGATAACTTCAATCTCTTTCTTCAGTTCTATCATTCTTAAAGCACAACGTCCCAACAAGCGAAGTAAATAATCCAAGCCCCATATAATCTACATTGCTAAGCGCAGTTTCATAGTACTCATCCCTTTGAACAATCTGTCTCGAATCATTACTAATTAGCGCTCCCTGCACAGCATTATAACTTCCGCTCCCGACAGAATAAGCGATAAATCCAAGCCCAGTAAGAATCAAAGCTCCTCCAACAGCGTCGCATTTTCTCATTTTAGTCTCCGCATGTTATAATAATATTCTCCCTATTTAAAAATTCCTATGTAGTCAGATAATAAACAATCGACGGCAAAAGCAAGCAGCCCATCATCTGAATCCTCCTTACATTAGAAGTAACACAAAAAATCCCGACAGCAGCTCCGGTAATTAAAACAACAATCCCTATCCAATTAGATAAAATCAAATTCACAATAACCAAAATCCCCGCGACAATAAGAGAAATCTTGGAATAATTAAATCTCATCACATATCGCGCAAAAAACTTTGACAGCCCAACACCCAAAACAAAAGCAATCAGTCCAACAACAACCACAACTCCCAAGATTAATAATAAATCCCTAAAACTTATCTCCCCAAGTATCTCCTGAACAACAGCAGCGCTTCCTGTTCTCCCTTTTCCAATCGCATATACAGTTACAAACGAAAGGCCCATGACGACGGTATTCACAGCCCCGACTAAAAATAAAAATTTTCTTTTCTCCCTGCTCCCAGAAATCTCGCTTCCAATTATCGCGGCATGTCCGCTTCCAATTCCAGGCAAAAAAGAACAGAGCGGCGCAGCGACAGCAACAGCAAAACTCGTCTTCAAAAAATCTTTTACATTCATCCTAATCTCTTTCAACTTGGAAATTTTCTGGCGGGGAATTTTTGTTTTAGTCTTGACACTGATTATCAACCCGCTCAATCCAAACAATCCGGAAAGTAAAGGCAGCAGCGGCTCGCGAACAGGAAGATTAAATGCAAAAAGTCCCAAAAAACCAGCCATCAGAAAAACCACAATTCCCAGAATAAATTCCTTCTCTCTAAATACAAGATACAACGAAGAAAAAATCAAAATATAAGCAATAATCGATTTGACAAATCCAAACACAATCGGCAAAAACAAGATAAACACGACGCTGAAAATAAGAATAATCGGTAAGGCAATCAAGCCGCCATACAAAGTTAAAACAACAGCTTCATGCCCTCTTCCTTTCCTAAGCAGCTCATGCCCAGGCAGAACAGCCAGAAAATTCTCATCATCCGGAGCCCCAAGAAATACCGACGGTATAAAGTCAATAAACGTGTGCGTAATCGCCATCGCAACAATAAACACAACAAGAACAATCCCCTCAATCCCCGAGAAATATCCGATAGAAGCCAGCAAAAACGCAGCCACAAGATTAATGTGTATTCCCGGAAACAAGCCGCTGCAAACTCCAAAAAAAATCCCGATAAATAAAGCGATAATTATCTCAAACATCATCAATTGTCACAATATTCTAAATTTTATATATTTAGTTGCTCTTTCCAACTGCCTGCGTTATGTACTGGGAAAACCAACTCAAAAAACTCCGATATTAAAAAATAAATCTTTCTCAAAATAAAATTACCTCTTGGGCCAGACATAACTCAAATTCGGCGAGTCTTTCCATCCAAATTGAGAATAAAATTTTTTATTTTTTCTAAGCAAATTACCACGATGAGCAGAATGAAATCCCTCGTCTCCAAACCAAACAGGAAAAACAATCTTTCCTCTAATCTTTTCAAATTTCATATTATTTTTATATCCTCGAGAAGTCCATTCGATTAAAGATTCGTTAAAATATTTCTTCAAAGCATTTGTATATCCCTTCCACATTTTGACAGCAGGATGTGTTCGCCATCCTTTCGTATCAGTCCTGCCCAAAAGAATATTCAAAATCTGATGTGCTTCAACTCTCTGTTTTCCAAGCCGGCGGCTATCCAAAACCCTAAGTGATTCTATTACATCTGCATAAGGCAAAAATGTCTGCATATCAAAACTCGCAAGAAAAGATATAAATAACTTTCTAAACGCAAACATATTTAAAATAAAAAACAATCTATTATCAAAGAGGATTAGTTATTGCAGCCTAACAATATTTAACAATTAAAATGGATATAAACGCCGTAAAAGAAGCCGCAGTAGCATCTGTTCTTAACTTTTATAGCACCCTCGAAAGCTGCATTCCTGAAAAATACCGCATATTCATTCACGTCGGATTCTACATAATCTTCATAACAATATACGCTCTTTTCGTCTGGAAGTTTTACAGATTTCTTGCAAAAAGAGATATTTTCAAACTAGACCTGAACAAATACAACAACAGCGCCCACCCTATAATTAACAAATTTTTTAAAGTGATATTTTTCTTCCTAGAATTTTTAATCATATTCCCTGTAATAATTTTCTTCTGGTTCGGAATTCTTTCCTTGTTCCTTCTGTTTCTTTCCAAGAATCAGAGCATAGACCAGATTCTTCTTATCTCCGCAGGAATAGTCGGAGCAATAAGGCTTACAGCCTACATTTCAGAAGACTTGAGCAAGGATTTATCAAAAATGTTCCCATTCACTCTTTTAGGAATCTTTCTTATAGACCCTAACTTTTTCTCGATAGAAGAATTTATCCAAAAAACAATTCAAATCCCCCTGTTCATACAAGAGGTTTTCCTTTATCTTTTCTTCATATTTCTTATTGAAGTAATTATAAGACTGCTCTTCACGATGGTAACAGCAATTAGGAGAAAAGAATAGCTGCTAAATAATTAATCTTCTCAAAATGGAAAAAAATGGACTAACTGAAAAAGAAGCCAAGAAAAAACTTGAAAAGTACGGCACAAACGAAATAAAAGAAAGTTTGGTAGTTTCTCCGTTTAAAATCCTCTTCAGGCAGATTAAAAAAAACTTTATGGTGTATTTGCTCCTTATCGCAGCAGTTTTATCCTTTCTCGTCGGAAAATCAATAACTTCTTATACCATATTAGTTGTGATTTTACTTATCGTTATTATAGGTTTTATCCAGGAATACCGTGCAGAAAAAGCAATCAAATCATTAAAAGGAATGCTGGTGCCTGTCTCAATTGTTATAAGAGACGGAAAAGAAAAAGAAATACTTTCAAAAGAAATAGTTCCGGGAGATATCCTTTTATTAAGAAATGGCGAAAAAATCCCGGCAGATTGCATTGTGATTGAAGAAAAGGAACTTTTGGTTAATGAATCCATACTTACTGGAGAAGTAAGAGAGACAAGAAAAATAGCTGTTAAAAACGAAGAAAATTATTCTGAAAAAAATCTTATTTACATGGGTTCGTTTATCGTCAACGGAAAATGTTTTGCAAAAGTAGTCCACACCGGAATGAAAACTAAATTCGGGAGCATAGCAAGCATGATTTCAACTGCTGAAAAAGAACTTCCTCTTCAAAACAAAGTCAATAAAATATCTAAGTACATGGCGGTTGTGGCGGTTGTTTTTTCAATACTTACAGGATTATTTATGATTGTAGGAAAACCAGCGTCGGAAAATCTTCTCATCGACGCGTTAATACTGGTGATTGCATTGGCTGTCTCGGCTTTTCCGGAAGGATTCCCCGTAGTTCTTATTACTTCTCTTGCCACTGGCGTTTACAAGATGGCTCAGAAAAATGCAATTGTAAACAGGATGTCCATCATCGAAACTCTTGGAGAAACCACAGTCATCTGCTCAGACAAAACAGGAACAATAACCAAAGGAGAAATGACTGTGAGCAAAATTTTTGCAGATAATCATCTAATAGACATAACCGGAACAGGATATGAAGGAACAGGGGATTTCATGCTGTACAATAAAAAAATAAATCCTGCAAAAGATGAAATTTTATCTCTTTTAATAAAAAGTTCCGTCATTTGTAATGATGCAAGAATCGAAAGAACAGGAGAAGATAATTTTTACAGCATAAACGGAACCCCCACCGAAGCTTCTCTTTTAATTATGGCTGCAAAAGCAGGAGTGCATTCCGAAGATTTGGAATTTAAAAAAATAGAAGAAAAGCCGTTTGATTCAAAAAGAAAAATGATGTCTATTCTTTGTAAATTAGAAAGACAGAACTATGTTTTCTCAAAAGGAGCTCCGGAAGTTTTGCTGGAAAAATGCGGAAAGGTGCAAAAAAGCTGGGGACTGTCCAGCCTGAATGAAAAAGAGAAAAAAAGAATTTTGGAGTTGAATAAAAAACTTACATCAAACTCGTTAAGAACTATTGCTGTTGCATACAAAAAAATATCCGTCTTCAGCAAAGACCATTTTGAAGAAGATCTTGTTTTCCTGGGATTGATTGGAATGGAAGACCCGCCGAGAGAAGAAGTCAAAGACTCAATAGCATTATGCATAAAAGCCGGAATAAATGTAAAAATGATTACAGGCGATAACAAAGAAACAGCTGTAGCTATTTCTAAAAGTATAGGACTGAAAGGAAAAGTAATAGAAGGAAAAGACTTAGACAAGATGGATGAAATTGAACTCTCTAAAATCGTCAGCGAAATAGCTGTTTTTGCGAGAGTAAAACCTGAGCACAAATTAATGATTGTAAAGGCGTTAAAAATTAACGGCGAGATTGTCACTATGACAGGAGACGGAGTCAATGACGCTCCCGCGCTGAAAGAAGCCCACATCGGAATAGCGATGGGAAAAAACGGGACAGATGTTTCAAGAGAAGTTGCAGACCTGACATTGAAAGACGATAATTTCGCAACAATTATTGTGGCAATAAGAGAAGGAAGAACAATATTCAAAAATATTAGAAAATTTATCAGCTATCAATTATCCTGCAATTACGCTGAACTCATGATTCTGTTTGTCGGAGTATTGCTGGCTCCTTTTCTCAACTGGCAAATTCCTCTTCTATTGGCATTGCAGATATTGCTTATGAATCTTGTAACCGACGACTTGCCTGCGCTGACTCTCTCATTGCATCCTTCTTCCTCAGATATAATGGAAGAGAAGCCAAGAAAGAAAAAAGAAATATTAAATAAATCCTTGATAGTTTGGTTTGGAATCGCTGGAATATCCATGGCGATTATGACTCTATCTGCTTTTTTCATAAGCTTCAACATTCTTCATCAAAGCACAGAATCAGCAAGGACAACTGCACTGCTTTCATTAATTTGCTTGGAAATAGCAAATGCGTATAATTTCACATCCTTCCGGCACAGGGCGTCGTTTAAATCCCTCAAAACTAACAAGTATCTTCTTTATGCATCTCTTCTTTCTATTCTTATAACAGTGGCTGTGATTTATTCACCTTTAAACAAAATATTCGGAACAGTTCCTGTCGGAGTCTCGGGCTGGGTAATCGGGCTTTTCGCCGCAATAATCATAATCATTATATTTAATCTGCTGAAAAAATTAAATGAAAAGAAAAATCTGTTTAATTTAGAGCATTTCTAATTTCTAGAAAATTTTAAAAATAAACGCCCACCCGCCATTCGCCCTGATAAAAATTAAAAATTTAAACAAAACACATCAGTTTAGTTTTGTTGTTCGGAGGATTCTTCTTCCTTTTCTTCCTCTTCTTCTTTCTTTTCCTCTGTTTGGCTTTCTGAAGACTCTTCAGGAGCCTTTTCTTCTGTTTTATTTTCTTCTTCCATAAAAAGCTGAGAAATTAAAACTATAAAAACTTATCTGTGTTGCTTAACATTTGTCAGAAAATTTTAAAAAGATTAATTATGACATCTGATAATGAAAAAAGAAATATTGCTAGTCTGGTTTGGCGTAATAATTCTAACGTCTAATTTCTTCCCTGTTTCCGCTTTAACAACAAACGAGATTAATAATAAAGATACCGAAATAAAAATCGGATTATATCTTCTCAATTTAGGAAAATTTGATATCGCAACAGGAGCATTCACTGCAGATTTTTATCTCTCTCTAAAATGCGGTGGAATTTGCCCCTCGCAGGACTTTGAGTTCATGAACGGCAGGGCGTCAAGCTTTGAAAAAATTATCGACGAACCTAATGAAAAGTTCTATAGAATACAAGCAAACTTAGTCAGTCCAATAGACCTTAAAAAATTTCCATTTGACAATCAAAAAATGGAAATTATAATAGAAGACAAAAAAAAGACAATAAATGAATTAGTATATGTTTCTGACATGAAAGAAACAGGGTTTGACGAATCCATAAATTTTGTTGGGTGGAATATAGATGAATGGGGTGTATCAATCAGAGAGCACAGATATGAAACATACAACGAAACATATTCACAGTATGTATTTGAAATTCCAATATCCAGAATCACTATCAATTCTGTCTTTAAAACATTTCTTCCGATTACTTTTATAATCCTTGTCATGCTTTCCAGTTTTATTCTCGATCCAGATAAAATTACAACCAGATTAGCAATGGTTGGTTCTGCATTAGTCGCAAGTGTTATGTTTCACGTATCTCTGGCTAATCAGCTGCCGCCAGTCGGATACCTTACATTTATTGATAAATTCATGGTCTTAAGCTATTTTGTTATCCTCCTAAGTTTTGTATTCAATGTATTTTTGCTGGAACTCCACGAGCAAAAAAAAGACGCGCTTGTCAAAAAACTGCACAAATACACAGAATTTACCATGTTCCTGCTGGTGCCTTTATTATACTTGATTTTATTTTTGTTTTTCTTATAATCAAACTCCGTCGGTTGCAAATCATAAACACAAACATATTTAAAATAAAAAACATTCACTCTGGCAATAAGATAAAATGACAGAAGAATTTATTAACACCGCATTCATAGCAGGTATAATCGCATTCTATTCATTCTTCGTCTTAGCTGTCTACATCTACACTTCCTTCGCATTCATGTCAATCGCAAAAAAAGCACGGCACAAAAATCCCTGGATGGTTTGGGTTCCATTTATAGGAAAACCGCTCGTGACGTCGCAAATAGCAAAAATGAATCCTTGGCCAATTCTCTTGCTAATCCTCCCTGCAATAGCTCTCGCAGCTCTGCCTTTCTCAATTCTATTCTCAGTAATTTTATTTATCGTCGCTATTCCCTTCGTAATAACCTTCGCGGTATTTTACATAATCTGGCAATGGAAAACATTTGAAGCAGTCGGCCATCCTGGCTGGTTCGTTTTGTTCATCTTCATAAACCTGGTCTATCTCGTCTTCCTCGGCATCGTGGCGTGGAGCGACAGAGACGTAACCGGAACTAAAAAGAGGAAAAGATGAAATCACTAAGAAACGCAGGAATAGCAATTCTCGTCGGATTAATATTCGGAGCAGTTTCATTTGTAAGAGTGTTAATCAAAATAATCCCGCAATTAGGAAACGAACAGGCAATCAACGAATCAATTTCAAGTCTAATGTCAGCGCCCCTCGTAGTCGTAGGATTAATTATATCCATCACAGTCGCTATTTTAGTGCTTCAGGGATTTCTTAAATTAGGAAAAAAATTCAACAATAATCTTCTAATCAAAGTATCATGGCTCATAGCGATATTATCAATAGCAAACAGTTTAATCTCAAATATTCCTTTGCTAAATTCAAACAACCCGTTAGATATAACCGGAAACACAAAATTCGCCATAGGATTTCTCGTGCTGTACGGAATCCTTACTCTCTTGCTCGGAGTCTCTCTTCTAAAGATAAAACAAAAAATAAAATTAGCCAAGCCCGTCGGAATCCTCAACATAATTATCGGCGCAGCCTTCATCACATTCATCCTCTCGCCAATCGGCTTCCTCATCTATTTAGTTAATTTAATCATCACGTCTGTAATGTTCTTTAAAGCTTCAAAGCAATTCAAGGAATAAACTATGAGAGCACTATTATTTCATGCAGAAGAATATGGTGTTAGTTTCCACAGTTTTGCCAACCGTCCAAAAGGAATATTCAAAGAAGATGTTAACGGAAAAGAAGAACAATCTTGCAATAATTGCGTTGTTGCTTTTATAACAATAGAAAAGGGAGACAATAAAAAGAAAGTGTCTGAATCGATAACAAAAGAAATCAAAAAAATGTGTGATGAAGTTAAAAGAGATAAAGCAGTAGTTGTTCCATTTGCACATTTGTCCAATAATCTTTGTGAACCAAAGAAAAGTTTTGAGATATTAGAAGAAATCGAAAATAAATTAAAAGAAATGAAATTAAAAACAATAAGAACTCACTTTGGTTCTAATAAAAGTCTGCATTTAGATATTTATGGGCATACTGGAAATGCAAGATACAGAGAGTTTTAATTAATTATCTTCAAAACTCTTACCTGTCTCTCCCCCCCATACTCCTCAACAACTCCCTCAACAGATACGTCGTCATTAAGATAACTCCCGCACCCCGAGCAAATCAAAGTAATATTATTATCCAATTTCAAAAGCGATTCGTCAGAATAAATAATTCTCTCTGAAACAACTTGTCCAGATAAAGAAACCCGCTGATTAATCTCTAACCCCTCCAGCGTCTCAACTTCTTTAATATTAAAAACCAGCAGCCCAACTAAAACCAGCATTCCCAAAATCGCAACCACAAAAGCCAATCTTCTCATTTTAATTCATTAGTGCGCGCAGCGAACGGAGTGAGCTGTTAACGATAAGACTCGCAATTGTAAGCGAGTCCAATTTGCGCCGAAACCAACTTTATTTTAAATATCTCAAATAGAAAACATTTAAAATAACTTTCCCCCTAACTTCCAAATGAACGAATCAGAAAAAATAGAACTAATAAAACGAAACACCGAAGAAATTATCCCCGAAGAAAAATTCAACGAACTAATCAAAAAAAACAAATCCCCGTCTGTTTACTGCGGATACGAACCCAACGGCCCTCTGCATCTCGGGCATTTCGTAACAATAACAAAATTAATGGACCTCCAAAAAGCAGGATTTAAAATTAAAATCCTGTTGGCAGATATTCACGCATTACTAAACAGAAAAGGCGAAGAAAAAGAAATTGCAAAAGAAGTAGAATCCTGGAAAAAAACAATAAAGGCAATCGGATTAAAATGCGAAGTTATTCTCGGCTCTGATTTCCAGTTCAAAAAAGAATATCAGATAGATGTAATGAAGCTTGCTCAATCCTCGACGATAAACCGTGGGCTGCGCTCAATGCAGGAAATCGCAAGAGACGTCGAAAACGCGACAATCTCTCAGTTATGGTATCCTCTGATGCAAGTGGCAGATATCAAGCATCTTAATGTCGACGTCGCATTAGGCGGTTTAGAGCAAAGAAAAGTTCACATGATAGGAAAAGATTTAAGCAAAATTTTAAATTACGATTTCGTAGCTTTCCACACTCCGCTAATAACTTCTCTAAAAGGCCCGGGGCAAAAAATGTCAAAATCAATTCCAGGCTCAGGCATTTCAATCACTGATTCCTGCGAAGAAATAAAAAACACAATCAGCAAAGCCCACTGCCCGATGAAAGAAACAAAAGAAAATCCAATCTTGCAAATCACGCAGTTTATTCTCTTCCCCCACCTAAACAAATTCCAAATCTCCCGCCCTGAAAAATTCGGCGGAAATAAAACCTACACAGATTACCAGGCATTAGAAAAAGAATACCAAGAAGGAAAACTCCACCCTGCTGACTTGAAAACAGCAGTCGCCGAGCACCTCGAAGAAATAATTTCTCCAATAAGGAAAAATTTCAAATAACCATAATTTTAAAAACTCTTTTTTTCGAAAAGTCCCATGAAATCCAAAGAAGAAATTCAAGAATATGCAAACCAAGTATGCGAAAATAACGAATACTTGCTCAGAAGATTCGTAAGACATTCCGTAATAAACACGGGAGAAGACTTGGATAGAATCAGAAACAAGCAAGTTCTCTACGTTTCAAATCACCGAAGTCATTTTGATTATCTCCAGCAGTGCTACAACATAAATCGTCTCAATCTTCCCTGGCCTTCCACCCTCGCAAGAGCAAATGTTTTTATCCCGTGTTTGGCGGACATCTGGATAAATGCCGGAGCAATAAAACTTCCTTTCAACACAAAAGGAAAAAGAGAATTAAGATATATAAAAAAAGTAATAAGACGCGCTGTCAAAGACGGCAAAAGTATTTTGGACTATGCTCAAAGCGGAAGAGACTACGGAAATATTTACAAAGAATTTGACAGAGGAGCAATTGATTTTACATTAAGAGCAGCAAGAGAATTAAATCTCGAAATAATGCTTATGCCAATGTACATAAACTACTCAAACAGCCATTCTTTAGAACAGCCATTCTTCCAAACCCTCAACAGAGTAAAGGGAAAACTCCGCAATGTGCCTTATGTCGCCACAGACCTCGCAGCATTTGCATTTTCATTAGTTTATCCAAAACAACTCGCCTTCCACGCATTCGGCGAGCCTTTTCTTTTAAATGACTGCAAAACTGGAAAAGAAGCGACACAAAAAGCATATGAAAGTATGATGCAATTGCACAAAAAATTCTCTGATGCTGTTTCTAATTGGCCCGGACGCTAAGCCGCAGACAAAAGCGCCTTGATTATTATATATCCAATTATCACAATCACAATTATCTTTATTATTTCTAAAAAATCTGACGACGTTATTTTCCCTTTTTTATTCATCTTATTTTACTCACTCTCTTTAATATCACAATATCCTTAAGAGTATTTAATAATTCCTCTCTGCTTTCCGCCCACTCTTTTAATTCTTTTATTCTTTCTTCGTTAATTTTTATTTGAAAAGAATAATATGCAAAGAATAATAAAGCCACGCCAATCAAAGCAGTAATAATCCCAATATATTTTTCTTCATTTATCACTACAATACCTAAGTCAATTATAACTAAAGAAAATAAAGTAGAGGCTACCCAAAAAATTACATTTTTAATAGGTTTCATCGATACTAATAATCTTCTCCTATTAAATCAATTATCCTTCTGTAAGCTATATTTCACCGGGTATGAAACTCCACGACATCCAAGTCCTTCAATTCATGGCTTAAGCTAACTCTCTGATTCGGAAATTTTGACGACGGCCCCGTAACTCTCGTATCTTTAACCTTCGCAGAAAACCCTTTCAAAATTTTCTCAGCAACGTCACGAACATTCGCGCCACGAGGCAAAACAATCGGCTCTTTCGCCTTCCCCTTCCCCGGCTCTTTCGTATAAACTCTGATAACATCCATCTGCTCAAACATCAGTTCCTTTAGCCTTTCCAGATTAAATCCAGTCAAAGCAGAAAACATCACCCCATTAATTTTTTTGCTTTTAATTTTTGCTTCAAGTTTTCTCAATCCCTCTTTATCCAGCAAATCAACTTTATTCAAAATAATTATTTTCTTTCCAATCGCCCTTGTTAAAATCTTGCCAATCTCTTCAATCTCCTCTGTCCGTTCAACAACTCCGATTACGCAATCAGCAGTATTTACAATTCCAATGTCAAAATTCTCGCTCCCAATCGGCGGCAAGTCAATCACCTGTGCTTTCACGCCCTCGTAATAAAACGTTCCAATTTCAGGAGTTGTAGTCGAAAAACCATAAGAACTAATCTTCGGAGAAGCATTTGTTATTCTAGACAAAACAGAACTCTTCCCGGAATTAGGCAGTCCAACCAAGACAAATTGAAATCCTTCTTTCCGAATTCCTTTCTTGCCTTTAGAACTCTTCCTCCCCTTCTCCTCTTTCTCTTTGAATTTAATCAATCTTCGTTTCAACTCCGAAACAAAATTCTCCGACGATTTGTGCTTCGGCGCCCGGCGAATCATTTCCTCAAGCCAGTAGATTTTATCTTCTAACGTCGCAGCATTCAGATACTCTTTCTCCGCGTCGAAATATTCGTATGAAGCGTTGATTGGCATGACTTATAATAAAATCTGTCAGTTAAATAAATTACTCCCCCCTCAATCTCTCAACAGCACTAAGGATACTTACAACCAAAGAAGAAATCAGACCAACTGCGCTAATAATTATATTAGTCACGTCGAGCGGATCAGTTTGTATCAAAATTACTGCAAAATAAAGAAATATAATAAAATTAAGAAGATGAACAACTATCTGCAATCTGTCGCTAACATTCATTTTAAGAAAATCTCTCTTATAATCCCGAAAATCAAAACTCCTATAGCTATCAAACCGATTACCCACCCAATTATTTCAAGTTTCGATATCCTCTGTTTCGTCATCTCCTTATTAACAACTAAAATTATATAAATCCTTCTCTAAAAAATCATTCAGTATATCTTCTAGGACAAATCGGTCTGAATAATCTCAACTGCATGACTATCCTCTCCGCCTCAAGTCTCTCCAGCCGAATTCTCTCTGCATCTTCTTCAGCCTTAGCTCTCATTCTTCTAACAATCTCAAGATATCTATCTCTCCTTTCAGGGTCATTCTTCAAATCCTTCACTCTGTAAACACCAGCTGGCAAACTCGGCATGAAAAATTCAAATCATGAAACTATAAATAATTTTCGTTAAAATATAACTCTCAATATTGTTGAACTAATTATTTCCCCAAAGACTTATCAGTATTCATTTGTCCTTTTTCTATTTTCTTTTAACATGCGCATAAACATTAGCCCTTGCTTTAGTGCATCATCAATTGCCTTATGTTTAAAAATATCTTTTGATTTTCTGTCAACTAGCCATCTTTTAGGCATTTTACTAGTTCCAGATTCTGAATAAGGTCTTTTCAATTGAGCCATTGAAAAAGTTTTAATATCTATCCCCTCATGGCTAAATGGCGTGTCTATGAAGTGGTTAGTAGAATATCTTTTGACGAATTTTATTAAATACCACGAAACAAACATAAAATCCCAAGTCGCAGGATAAGCCAAAAAGAACATCTTTTTTTTATACTTTTTCTTTATATCTTCTAACCAATTAGCATAATTATCCATAACTATTTTTGGGTCTTCTGGATTAGAAGTTGCTTCTAGATATGCTTCTTTGTTCTTTTCCCAAAAGGCCATTGTTTGGGGATGTTGTTTTGAATTCTCTAAAGGGCTTAATTTCCTATAAAATTTTCCAAGAACTTCTCCATTATCTCCTAGTGCTACTGAACCAATGCTCAACATAGAATATTCGCCAGGGATTGGACCGTTTGCTTCTATATCTGTTGAAATATAAATTTCTTTTATCTGTTCTTTTTTCATTTTAATTGATTAACCAATCACACTTTTTAATTCTTACTCGATATCGACTAATTTTCCTTATAGATTTGAACAGCAAATCTCGCCGCATCAAGAATGTCCTTAAAATGAGCGATTCTTCTTAAAGATACTTCCATTGACTTGCTTGGAAGATAACGCTCATCAGTTCTTGTTTTAGAAATATCTGTCGTTGCATCAAAGTCTATACTAAAGAAAGGCTCTTCTTTTTTCCATCCTGTTTCATAAGAAGTTATGTCCAGTTTTACACCCATAAATTCGGCTGGTTGATATAGTTGGCCTATTGCTTGCTCTATTGCACCACTTAATCCCCTCATTGAAATACTGCTTTGTAACTTTGGTGACCTATACGCACATTTATCTTGTTCATGTAAAGTTTGTGCTAAATGAGAAACAAAATATCTTAAATCTAAACTCGCTCCAATTTTTTTGCTAATCGAGTATCTTGCCGGGAGCCAGAGATTTACTTCTGGAAATAATCCCTTAGAAGTTATGTCAAAAGTTATTGCTCTTGCAAGAACATCTGATTTATAGTCCAAGCCTTCTTCTCTGATGGTTCTATCAAATAACTTAACTGCTTCTCCTATCTGCTTTGTTTCTTTAGTCATAGAAAATCTGCCTGTTATACCTATTTAAACATAATCCCCCACTAAGTGTAGGGTAGTAGAAAGAGTTAAAAAGACTTTAAACTAATCTATAAAATGGACACAAAAGTATTGGAACATATTGGCTTAACGCATAATGAAAGTTTAGTTTATTTAACGTTAATCAAAGAAGGTATGTCAAAATCAGGCGAAATATTAAAACATTCTGGATTAAATTCTGGAAAGATATACGAAATTTTAGAATCATTAAAGAAAAAAGGACTAGTTAGCGAATCGGTCATTAACAATATAAAACACTATACTGCCGCGCCGCCTTCTCAACTTTTTGAATATCTCAATAAACAAAAAGAAGAATTAGAAAAAGATGAGCAAATAATTAAAAATGCAATTCCGGAGTTAGAAAAAATTAGAAAAAAGAAAACTAAAGAGATTAAAGCCATGACTTACATTGGGTTTAGAGGAATTAAAACTGCAGCAGAAGAAGCTTTAGAAAATATGAAAGAAAAACAAGATATATTGGCTATGGGGGTTACTGAAAAGAAAGATAAAAAATTTAATGAATTTTGGAAGCAATGGTCAGCAAGAAGAATGGAAAAGAAAATTATTGCAAAGCATATTTTCTCTGAAAGAGGAGATTATTTCAAAGCATTTAAGAAAATGAAATATACAGAAGCAAAAGTTTTAGATGGTTTAACACCTGTCACAATTGATATTTTTGGAGATAATAGAATATTAATCTTAAACTATAATGAACCCATTTCCTGTACGATGATTTACGATAAAAATACAACAACTTCTTTTATTACCTTCTTTTACCAATTATGGAATATTGCAAAAATTTAATTCGCACGCCCTCTAAATTCCAAAAGATTTATTAAATCTTTCCTCAAGTCATAAACATGAACTTCCAAAAAAAGAAACTAAAAAACGGAATAACAGTTCTCCACGAGCAAAGAGACTTGCCCGTCGTCGCAGTATCAATAACAAATCCCTTCGGCGGCGCCTGCGAAGAGTCAGAAATAAAAGGCATCGCCCACGTAATTGAACACTTGCTGTTCACAGGAACAAAAACAAGAACTCACGAGGACATCTCAAGAGAAATCGAAAAAAAAGGCGGAATCCTAAACGCATTCACAGCTCAGCAGGTAACAAGCTTCTGGTTCAAGCTTCCAAGCGAGCACATTTTTGCAGGACTCGACATTCTGACAGACATGCTCAATAACCCGGCATTTCCAAAAGAAAAATTCGAAAAAGAAAAAAAAGTAATCCTTGAAGAAATAAAAATGTACCACGACAATCCAAGAATGAGCATAATGGAGCAAATCGAAAAAAATCTCTACGACAAGCCGTTCGGAGAATTAATTATCGGAAGCAAGGAAACAGTCTCTGCAATCGACAGAGATTTTCTGATGAAATATTTCAAAAAGATGTACAACCCGAAAAATTTTATAGTAACTCTCGTCGGAAAAGCTGATTTCAAAAAAGTCTGCGATTACTTGGAAAAGAATTTTCATCCATCAGACGGAACTCCAGAGATAAAGCCAATCAAAAAATTAAACAAGGAAACAACAGAAGCTCGCCCCGGAATAGACCAGGCCCATTTGGTTTTCGCAGTTCACGCGCCAAAAGCATCTCATCCAGATTATCCAGCATTGGAAGTTCTCGACGCATATTTAGCAGACGGAATGTCCTCAAAACTTTTCTTAGAAATTCGGGAAAAACGCGGATTAGCATACGCTGTCAAAAGTGACATTGAAACAGAAAAAGATTATTCGCACTATACAATCTACGTCGGAACAACAAAACAGGCAATTCCCGAAGTAAAAAAATTAATTTTGGAGGGCTTCGAAGACGTCAAGAATATGACAGAAAAAGATTTGGAAGAAGCCAAAGAAAGAGTAATCGGATTAAACAGGATTTCAAAAGAAGAATCAGTTAACGTGATGAGCGAGCTGATGTTCGCAGAATTAACAACAAAAGCCGAGGATTATTACACTCAAGAGAAAAAGATAAATGCAGTCGATTTAGAACAGGTTAAATCTCTGGCAAAAATCAATTCATATTCTGCAGCTGTGATTGTTCCTAAATAAATTTCCCAAAAAATGGCAGAAAAAATCAGAACATTCATCTCCATAGAACTCCCCGACGAAATAATTCAAGAAGCAACCAGATTGCAATCCCTAATTAAAAACAAAAAATTCGACGGTAAATTAACAGAACCCGAAAACCTTCATCTAACTTTAAAATTCCTCGGCGAACTCTCCATAGAACAAATCCAAAAAGTAAAATCAAAATTAGAAAAAATAATTTTCCCAGAATTCCAAGCAACATTAGCAGAAACAGGAACATTTTCTTATCATTCAAATCCAAGAATCATCTGGATTAAAGTTACAGGAAAACAAATCTTCCAATTGCAGGAAGAAATTGACCAAGTCCTCGTAGAATTTTTCCCAAAAGAAAATCGATTCATGTCGCATCTGACAATAGCGAGAATAAAATACGTCAAAGACAAGCAAGATTTTATCGAGTCAATAAAAAAGCTCCCGATAAAAAAACTGAAATTCCAGATAAAAGAATTTGAATTAAAATCCTCTGAATTAAAACCAATGGGCCCTGTCTATAAAACTCTAGGAACCTACAAACTTGTTTCAGTTTAATCTTTCGCAACAAAAGACAAATTATTAATTATTTCAAAATTCTCGGAAATTGCGAAGCAATTTCTCGATATTACTACACTAATTATTTCTCGCCAAAAAAGTTAATTCAATAAATAATTAACGCGGTGCGCAGTGAGCGAAGCGAACTTAAAGATAACTGTGCCAACAGCAGAAAAATTGGCACAGCAATTCGCACCGCGAACAATTTAATTTATTAATCCAATAACTCCCTAAATTCCCCAGCCCTCTTCCCCAAAATCTCCGCCAATTCCTCCTCGCTCGCCGAAAAAATTCTCCCCAACGAGCCAAATTTCTCCAATAATCGTCGAGCTTTAACAGCGCCGACATTCGGAAAACCCTCCAAAATGAACTGCTGCTGTTCTTCGCGTGTAAGAGCAATCTTCGAAGCGCGAATCGCCAGTTCGCCCTTCTCTTTTTTCCGCGCAAGAACATCAATATATTTTGCAGTATCAGAAGCATTATGCGTAAATATAATTCTGGAATTAAAATCCAAAGCAGCGCTTAATAAAAATCCACGAAAAGCATTCTCATGAATCCCTCCGGAATAAACATCCTCCTCGATAATTCCCTCGACAATCAATAAATTTTTGTCATACTGTTTCAGCTCAAGAAGCTGTGAAATAATCCTTTTGTTAATTATCGAAGATTTAAAATCAGAAACAGTTTTCCTCTCGATTGCAACTCCGTTGACTAAGTAATCTCCGACAGCAAGCTGTCTCCATTCAATTTCATGCCCCATTTTCATCAACTCAGAAACAACTAAAGAATTCCTCTCTCGATTGTCAACAATAATTTTCTCTTTCTTCTTCTCAATTTTCCGTTTAGAAAAAATATCAAATAATTTAGCCATGTTAGTTTGGCTCCTTGCATCTTCTTATCATCTCTTCATAATACGGACATCCAAGCATCCTGCAAAAAAATCTATGGTGTAGCATTCTCAATTTAGAATTATGATAATGACAGGGTTCATCTTTAACTAATTCTCCGATAATTGGTAACGTATGCGGCAATCTGTGAGGAGGACAACAATTACCTTTTCTCAAACTAATTTTGTCTTTAATATCCATCAGCCAATATTCTGTATCTTTCGTCATGTAAATTCTCTCAGCGTCTTCTCACCCAACCCCTTCTTAACATCCTCCAAATTCTTGTACATTTTTTTCTCCCGCGCAGTCGAAGCATAATGATAAGCGATGTCGCGCGTGTCGCGAGTCATCAAGATAACTAATTTTCCCGGCTTTAATCGCGCGGTTCGTCCAGCGCGCTGTATCTTCCGAATTGCCGACGGAATCGGCTCATAAAAAACAACCATTGAAACCTCTGAAATATCCAAACCCTCTTCGCCGATAGAAGTCGCAACCAAAACATTTACCTCTCCGGAATTAACTTTCTCGATAATTGCTTTCTGCTCTTTCTGCGAAATTCCAGTATCATTCTTGCGCGCCTGCCCAACAAAAGTAACAGCGCGAACCCCCTCAATCAAATTCAACCGCGAAACAATATTCGAAGCAGTCTCCCGAAACTGCGTAAAAACAATTATCTTCCCGTCTTTCTTCTCCCGAAAAGTATTTTCAACCAAAACAGCGCACTCCTCAATTTTCGGATGCTCAATTTTCCGCGACAGCAGCTCATTCAATGAAATCAAAGCAGCATTAAACTCGCCCATCTTAACTAACTGCTGAACTCCCCGCGATTTTTTTTCATTCGCCTGCTTGACTAATCCTCGGAGATAATCATTCAAACCTGATAAAGTCTGCGTCTCTAATAATTCAGAAGCGTGCGCAATTTTAATCGCCTGCGACGTCAAAGACATTCCTCGCATCTCATTAAACTTCCCCGGCCCGGCAAGAGCGCCCAATCTTTTCTGCAGTTTCAATAAATTAATTTTGTTCGCGGGCCCAAACATCAAATTCCTTTTCTTCAATTCCTCAACTTTAGAATTATAAATCCTCTTGAGTAAAACATTAATCTCCTGAAACTCCGCAGGAAACGGCACTTCAACTCTCTCAAATTCCCTTTCTTGCAAGTAGCTCTTAACGTCGGCAGAATCTCTGTCTCGAACTTCAATCTCGCTGATATCCATGTGCCTGCAAATTTCTTTAATCTTCCCCGCGTCAGAACCAGGCGAAGCAGTCAGCCCCAAAATCCGAATTATCGTCGAGTCAGCCTGCCTTTTGTAAAAATCAACGACAGAAGTATAATCATAATTCTTCAGGCATCTGTGGCATTCGTCGATAACAAGCAGCGAAACTTCAGACAAATCGTAAAGGCATTTTTTCAAATCATTGGCAATGCACTGAGGAGTTGAGAAAATTATCTCCGCGGTTCTGAACATTTCTTTTCGTTTTGAAGCATTCACGCTGCCGGTGAACAAAACCATTTCAGCCCACAACTCCGGCAATTCTCTCTTGAATGATTTCAAATGCTGCTCAACAAGCGGCCGCGTCGGAGCCAAAATCATAATTTTAGAAAGAGGAAATTTTTTCTTCCTGTCAACAGCAAGCATCAAAGCAATCAAGGTTTTCCCGAGTCCCGTCGGTAAAACAACCAGAGTATTAACCGTCGAAGCTGTCTCAAATATTTTTTTCTGATATTCCCTGGGTTGTGTAGAAATTTCATCCATCTTCTTCAAATTATCAGTCGCAATTTACTTATTAAACATTTCTCATTCAAAAAGAATTATTTTATTCGGCATAAATTAAACAATATATTCAATGCGCATAATCTATAAATACTGAAATAGTCAATCAAGCAAATGCAGCAAAAAACAGCTATGACTCGACTTGCATTAACCGGTCTTGCCGCGCTTATGGCATCTTCTGCAGGATGCGCATTCGGCAATCGCCATTGCGACCTAAAATACGAAAATCCAGTAACTCCCCAATCACCTTCTCAAAATTACTCTCTCTCCTTCGACAAATTCGACGACAGAAACGAGCACGACAGCAAATGCCGCGCAATTATCGGCTGCGTTCGGAATGGCTACGGTTTCAGAACAGCAGAAGTCAAAGCCAACAACCAGCTGGGAGATTGGTTCAAAGACGCGCTGTCAAAAGAACTCTCTCAGGCAGGATATAATTTTTCCCCGAATAGCCCAAAAACTCTTGAAGGCACAGTCATCCATCTCTATACAGATGTTTTCTTTACCTACAACACAAAAATAAACCTAAGAGTAAAATTAAAAGACAAAGAAAACATTTTATACGACGGAACATTCGAAGCAGAGTCCAACCCTCTCGCGTTGTTTGCGTCAGAATCAGAATATGCGAATTCCTCCGAGCAAGCCCTCCAAAATGCAATGCGCGAAATAGTTCCTAAATTAACAAATGAATTAAAAAAAGCAAAATGAAAAAACCTTCAAGATTACTCTCGCTCGCTTTAGCATCAACTCTTGGCGCAGCAGGCTGCGGCTACAGCGCGAAGCCAATGCCCCAAATCGCTCCGTCGCAATACTCTCATTTAGTCAACAGCAATATTCAAATCGCCGTCGAGCCATTTGACACAGACAAAGAATGCGATAAAGTATTTCAGCGTTCTGTAAACAGCAAAGCATACCTCCCTGTTCTGATAAAAATACGAAACAATTCAAGCGAAGAAATAAAATACGACAGAGATAATATCCGTTTTGTTTCAAGAACTGGAGAAGAATGGCTGCAAGTTCCAGGCGGAAAAATGGCCCGCTCCTATGATTCAGAAGGCGCAGTAAAATCAATGGTCGTCGGAGTCGCGCTAGGCGCAGCATCAGGCCTGCTGTCCGCTCTCAACGAGCACGAAGTCAGCAGAAACAGGGAAAAAGATTTCGATGCAAAATCTCTGCCTTACCAATCCTCTCTCTTTCTCGGCTCAGAGCAGCAAGGATTTATCTACTTCCGCAAAAGTGAAAAATCTTCTTTAAGCCGCAAAGATTTCGACAGAGAAATAACAGGCGGAAATCTTTCCCTCGACATTTTAGTATCTCCAAAAAATAATAAAAAATTTTGCTTCGAATTCAACCAGCCTTCAGAATGGTTCGCTCGCCCGGCGACAATGCCGTCGCAATAATTTCTTATTTGATAAAAATTAAACAGGAATCACTAAAGCATAAGCAACAAAAAGAAGAGTAACCACCTCCAAAACAACCCACACAATCCTATTTCCAAAAAATATCTGCGTTCCATCCAAATTAGAAATCGGAAGCATATTCCAGAATAAATAATAAGCAATCATCTTGGACATATATCCTTGATCCACAAAATATGCAATCACAGCCAAAAACATCAAGCCGACAATTCCAACAGCCCCGATTAATCCATTATGCCACTCTGTTAATTCGCTGTACGAATAAGGTCCAAATCTGCGCGCAGCTCTCCTCTTCAAAACTCTTGCTTCATAAGTTAAGATTCCCATGAACTTAATTAAAATTCCCATCGGCCAAAGAAAAACAACGCTGAAAAAAAGCATAAATAAAGGAACAATAATTCCCGCAGGAATTTCTTTCTTAAAATGATGGTGCGCCTTGAATCCGTATCTATAAACTCCCCAAATTTTGTGCTCGACATCGCAATCCAAAAGTCCCGCAGCCCATTTCTTCGACAAAACATGAACGCCGATAATTAAAATAGCAAAAATCAATCCCTTCAAAACTCCAAGCCAATTCGCCTCAAGAACAAACCCAAAAGAAATCACAGCAAATAAAATCAGCACGCCTGCCAAAACCTGTGATAACTCGCCTTTTGCCATCTATAAATACAATAAAAGCAATTAATAAACATTATGTCTCCCAAAACCTTATTAAAAATGATAAAATCTCTCTCTGAAATAAATCGATATATATTTTAATTATCAATTTTCGGAAATTGCTCGGCGCGCTCTCTCCAAATTCATTTCGGCGCGCAGAAAATTTGCTGGCGTCCTCGTTCGAAGAATATCGAACGATCCCAGTTTGCAAATTTTCAAACCGATAACGAATTGCCATGACAATTCGCGCCGAAGTGAATTTGGTTAATAATAAGACGCACAGCCGAATAAAATTGTGCGTCCAAATGCGCGCCAAAGAAGATTAATTTCTCGATATTATCACACTAACTAAATTAATGCATTCGATTTACATTAATAAACAGAAATTTAGTGAAATTGAAAAACTCTTCTAGAAAAACCTTCTCAGAAAAGCATATTTCCCCAAAGCATAAAGTATAAATACTACTTCAAATAAAATTTATCATGCTCAGAATAAAAAACATAAGCGAGGTTATCGGAAAATACGTTCACACATCCGACGGAGATTTCTTCGGGCAGGTTGACGACGTAAATCTTTCTGAAAACAAAATCGACGGCTGGAAAATAAAAGTCGGCTCCGGATTCCTCTCAATGTTCGGGGGAGCAAAAGGCGTAATAATCCCCCACCAATTCGTCAGGGCAATCGGCGACGTCATGATAATCAACAAGAACTCCCTTCCAGTAGGAAGCGACGGCGCAATAGAAATGCCCCAGTCCTCAGAATTAACAGATTAATTAATTTCTCTTTCCAAAACTAATTTTAAACACACTTTTTATCCAACCCCAATTTAGCACAAGATGAAAAAGAATTAAAATGACTAATAGAACAGAAAACCAGTCGTGAATAAGCAGCCAGGTTTCTCTAAAAAAAATAAAAACATTTCCAGCTCTTCCGCTTCCCCTCGGCAAAACCAGCCACAAAACAAAACCAGAAACAGCAGTTGTTAAAAAACTAAAAAACATCAGGACATCAACCAAAAATTTTAGTTTGAGTTTGTTCATCCTCTCGCTAATTAAATTAATTATATAAATTTATCCAGCCGAAAATAAATGTAGAAGCAACTGACATATGTCGTAGGACATATGTCCTGTAGAACATAAATTTAGTTTGCGGATAATTCTTAACAAACTAAATGAATAAGGAAGAAATCAGAAAAGAATTTTTTAAACTAAAAAATAAAGGGCATTCTTACCGTCAATGCAGAAAAATTTTGCTTGCACAGTTTGGATATGAAACAACGACGAGAACCTTGCAAAGATGGGAAAGGAAACTTAGAACAAGCGAATGGGATTTGATAGATAAATCTCGAAGACCAAAAAGAATTCACTACAAGGTAACTCCAGCGATAGAATCAAGAATAATTGAATTCAGAAAAGAATTTGGATAGGGACAAGAAAAGATATCAAATTTTGTTGATGTAAGTCATTGGACTATCAACAAAATTTTGCATAAGCACAATTTAACAAATCCAATCTATCGACGGAAAAAGAGATTAAAATACATTCGCTGGCAACGGAAACATCCCAATTCATTATGGCAAATGGATGTTTCCGATCAGAAAATAAAAGACAAATATTGTTTTGCAGTTGTTGATGATTGCTCGAGATATTGCGTTGGATTAATTGATTTGAACAGAGTTACGACTGAAGTCGTAACTAAAATATTAGATGATATAATTAAATTTCACGGGAAGCCCCGTGAAATTCTTACCGATAACGGACCGCAATTTGGATTGCGAAGCAAGCATTCAAAGTTCGATAGATGGTGCAGGAAAAGAGGAATCAAACATATTCGGGCAGCGATTCATTCTCCAACTACGACAGGAAAAATCGAGAGATTTTTCCAGACTTTAGCTAACGAATTAAAGTTTTGCAGATGCCATAACCATTTCAGGATGAGATATAATCATTTTCGACCGCATACAAGTCTAGAGGGAAAAACCCCGGCAGAAGTTTACTTTAGCAGGTGACATATGTCACCTGCGTGCACACCAGCCGAAAATAAAAAACATTTAAATACATATCATCTCTAATTAACTCATGGCATTTGAATACGGAGGTGCGACAATTTTATCCAGTCCCTTATTTGTCACAACCATCCTTCCCTTCCTCTTAATCTTCACAATTGTATTCGCGGTATTGCAAAAAGCAAAAATTTTCGGCGAGGGCAAAAAACAAATCGACGCAATTGTAGCTTTAGTTATTGGACTATTAGCAATCTCGTTCAGATACGCAATCGGAATAATCGTCGAGTTAGTTCCTTTCCTGGCAGTCTCGCTAGTTATAATCCTCGTCTTGTTAATCCTCCTCGGCTCTTTCCACAAAGAAGGAGAATTCGAACTTCCAAAGGGAATAAAGTGGGTTTTAATTTCCTTGTCAATGTTGGCGCTGGTAATTGCAATTTTAATAATTACCGGCTTCTGGAGCACAGCGTATGATTACATAACTATCGACGGCGGTTCAGGATTTCTGACAAATATTATCTTCGTTATAATCGCTGTCGCAGCAATCGCAGCAGTTGTCTGGGGCGGCGGCAAAGCAAAATCGGGAGCAGCGGAAAAATAAAAACTAAAAAGAGGATTAAGAAAGATATATAAATAAAACTTAACTAAAAATAAAATGGCATTTTACAATTCACTGCAGGACATTTTCTATCAATGGGAATACATAGGCGTATTCGACTACATCCTTCCTTTCTTGCTCGTCTTCGCAGTTGTCTTTGGAATTCTTTCCTCAACAAAATTCCTCGGAAAAAACCGCGCAGTTTATGTAATCATTGCAGTCGTCATCGGGTTATTGGCGCTAAGATGGCAGAACTTTTTCAGCGTTTTCCTTGCAGAAATCTTTCCAAAATTAGGAGTCGGGCTCGCAATTATTCTCTCGCTTTTAATTTTAGTAGGAATGTTCATCGCAGAAGACGAAACAAGATACTGGAGCTGGGGATTAGCGTCGATTGGTGCTGTAATCGCACTAATAATTGTTTACCAGACATTTGAAAAACTAGGTTATAACACTTGGGGCTTCGGAAGTGATTCAGCAGGGCTCATTATTCTAGCTGTCCTATTGATCGCACTCATCATCGCAGTTGCTGTATCCGGAGGCAAACACGAAGGAAGCAAAAAACCAGGAAATGCTGTCTGGTTGCCCTGGAGAGACGTAGATTTTGCTAAATCATAAAATGGCGGCAGACATATCCTCAATAACTTACTTCGCACCCATCGCAGCTTTCTTAATCGTCTTCGTCATTTCTTACGCAATCTTCTGGAAAATAAAACTCCTCGGCGACAATCAGTTTGTAAATATCTTCGTCTCGTTTCTAATCGCAGCAATCTTCGTCTCAGCAGCAGGCGCAAGGCAATACGTCCAAGTAATAATCCCTTGGATAGCTGTCCTCTTAGTCGCGTTGGTATTTATTTTAGCAATAACAGGATTCATCGGAAAAGAAGCAGCATTCACAAAAGGAATCGGAGTAACGTTCATTATTCTCTTCGGATTAATTTTCTTAGTATCCGCGTTTGTCGTATTCTCAAATCTTCTCGTCGGCTATCTTCCCGGCCCCTTCTTCGGCAGGAACACAAGCCCTGAAGCAGAATACGCATTAAGCTGGCTCTATTCACCAAGAGTCGCCGGAGCAATTTTATTAATAGCAGTTTCTGCAGTTGTTAGCTGGATTTTAGTTAAAGCGAAATAAAATCAGTCTCTTCTCTTCTCGAATCTATCAGCATCTCTTCCATAATGTTTTTTAGACATCATCTCATCCCACGCTTTTTGCAAATCTATTCCCTCCCGATTAGCCATACAAACAACAGTGAATAACACATCAGCCAGCTCATTTCCCAAATTATTATCAGGCTCCTCTAATTTTTTCTTTTTTGGTCCATAAAGATGATTAACTTCTCTCGCAACTTCACCTGTTTCTTCAGCCAGTCTGACAGCTATTTCATGCGGTGTCCAGTACGATGTCGTAAAACCTCTTACCCATTCATCAGTCTCGTTCTGAATATCTTTCAAAGACATAAAAAAATAAAATAAACAAAGTTTATAATAATTGTCGTGATAAATTAATCACCAAGAGAAATTATCTGAAATCCGTATTTTTCAATTTCTTCCTTAGAGCAAAAACTAGAATTAGAAAAATCTTTAATCTTATCAACTCTCAAAACTTTCTTCTCAATAACTCTCCCAGTATATTCCTCAGTTTCAGGATTCCACTCCCTTAAAACTAAAACATCTCCCTCGCCACATTCAAAATCATTCAGTCTAAACTCATAAGTTTTCTTTCCATCGATTATCGCTGAAAAATATTCCGGCCAAGTTTTCTTTTCAATTTTCATTATAAACTAAATTTACACCTTGCTCAGACAATAAAGAATGTTCAGCAGAATCAGGATCAAACGGCTGATAAAATTCCATGTCTCCTGCAATATTTATCGGTTTTCTATAACCTGTAGGTACATCCCCCCTAATTTCAATTCCTCTGTCCTGGATTCTCTTTAATCTCCTTGCAGTTTCTAAAGAAATTCCCTTCATTTCTCCAAATCCCCTCTCTTCCAACCGAACAATATGTCCCATTTCATGGATTAAAACAAATGAACAGTCGATGTACGGTTCGATTCCACTGGGGCTTTGTTCAGGAAATCCTTCATTCATGTCAAACCTTCGCATCAAGTACACACGCTCCATAAAAAAATAGAATAAGAGGAGTTTATAATAATTATCGTGACGGCGAATTATAATAATTATTGCGTCGCCAAATTCGCGGAGTTGATGCGTCGCCAAATTCGCGGAGCGAATTTTACCGATAAGATTTTGCGAAGCAAAATCCAATTGTGATAAAATAAAATCTGATTTATTACTTCTTCCCGCGATTCACAGCCCTAAAACTTTTCTGCGTCTCAATCAACTCATCCTTCAAATGCTTCACATCCCCTACATACTCCCCAACCTTCTCAAGAATAGATAATTGAAGAGTGTCAATAATTTTTTCCATCCTCCGCAGTCTTTCATTCAGCCCTTCGATTTTAGCTTCAGCAACAGTCCTAAAATCCAAAACCCTCTCAAGATTTTCCCGCATCTGCGCCATTCTTTCTCCAACAATTTGCTCCGCAATTTCAGTTATAACATCAGAACTCATTCCTTCTTGGTACTGCTGGTAATCTGGATATCCTGCGCCAGGCTCAGAATACTGCTGTTCTACTCCGCCTCCGCTGCTGTAACCTTGAACAGGTTGTTCAGCAGGATAAGCTCCAGCAGTCGTACCGTAATCTTGATATCCCCCAACTTGCTCGCCCCCAGCCATCGACGGTTGCATCCCTTCATATCCTCTCTGTTGAACTAGTCCTTGTTCTCCCTGAAACACAGGAGTTTCGTAAATTCCTTGCTCGCCGCTGTCCAATTCTTGAGTCATCCCAAGATTTTGCTGTCTTCCAACAACAGCCCGTTTAATATCTGCCTGTGAAATCGCTTCAGAAATTTCGCTGACAGAAAATCCCTGCTGGCTCAGCGCGTTCATAATTGCCTGGTCTGTCTGTCCGGCAGATTTCATTCTTTTTACGTCGTCAGTTATGCTCATTTTATTTTTCCGTCCTCAATATGTCTAATTGCCTCTGCAAAATCATCAGCTCCTCCGCCCCCGCAGTCTTGTTAACTTTCTCCATAATTCTCTGCAGCAGCTCTTTTATTCTAATGTTCTCCTCTTTCAATTTAACAACAACTTTTTTCATTTCCTGTATCTCGTTAAAACTCTTTTCTCTTTCATTAATCAGCCCCTCGCCGACTAAAACCATTCTGTCTTTCAAAATTCTCTGCTTCTCCTCCAAATCCCTTATCCTCGTATTAACGTCAGCAAAAAAATCCTGCCCCGAATATTGCATCATCTCTCCTGCCATTCCATTTCTAAGAATTCATAGTTTAAAATCTCTTCGCCTACTAAAAAACGCAAAACTATTTTAATCCCCGATAACCCCTAATACAATGCTATTCAAAAAAGAGACAGCGCTCTTCGCATCAGAAGTCGAAAGGCGGGAGGGAGAAAACGTCCTTTACGTAAATTATTTGGGCGCGCCCTTTGCTCCCTCGCTGGCGGAAAATCCTCAAGTCATGGCCCGCACAATGGATTCACTGGCAGAAAATTCAAATGTCTCAAGAATCGTCTTCGTCCAGCAGAGAAATTATTCCTATCCCTCGGAACAAATTCTCCAGTTGGCAGAAATCGCACGGCTGTATAATTTTCTGACAAAACAGGAAGAAATTCTCTCCCCAAGAAAAATTTCAATGTTCGGCAATCTTCCCGAAGTCCACGAAGATTTGAGTTATCTCTTGGATCTTTTGAAAAGAGACCCGATTGCTTCCTACCAAGAGCTTAAAAAAAGAACAAGGGAATTAAGAACCCAAATGGAGCAAAGCCAAGTCCAAAATAAAAACTCTTTGGCAAACTACACGAGAACATTAGAAAGATTTCTTGCGTTGCTGGAAAACACAAGACTAATCAGAAACAATTTCCAGCAAATCTCGCTCAGCCCATTCGGCAGCCGGGAAGTTTACAAGAATATTTTCCGTCCTGAAATTCTTCCAAATTTCACATTCACAAGACTGGCAGCCCAGCTTCCAAAAGACGCAGAACTAATTAGCCAGTACGAAATAAAAGCAGACGAGGAAGAAATAACAATCACGATTCTAAAAAACGAAAACGACCCGAAATATTTTTATCACGTCATGCCTCCGGAATACGCGCTTAACGAAGACCACCACATGCTTCTTAATCTTGCAAGAAATGTTCTGACAGAACACCGTCCGAAAGCAGAAGAATTCACAGACCCAGCGAGGACAAGGCAGGTCTTTCTGAACATCGCGAGAGATATGTTGCTGGAGCTTTCAAAAAGCAAGGGGCTAACCCTCTCTCAAAAAGAACTAACAGGTCTGGCAAGAATTTTAGTCAGGCATACAATCGGCTTCGGCTTGTTGGAGATTTTATTAATGGATACAAAAATACAAGACATAGTGCTAAACGCCCCGATAACTCAAAATCCAATTTTTGTCCGCCACGAAAAATACGACGAATGCCTGACAAATATAATTCCAAGTTTTGAAGACGCAGATTCCTGGGCAGCAAAATTAAGACTCCAATCAGGACGCCCGTTAGACGAGGCAAATCCTGTTTTAGATACAGATTTAATCTTGGAAAATTCAAGAGCAAGAGTTGCGGCAATAACATCTCCTCTCTCTCCGAGCGGGCTCGCCTACGCATTAAGAAGGCACAGGGACCAGCCGTGGACACTCCCCCTCTTTATTCAAAACAAAATGATAAATTCTTTCGCCGCAGGACTTCTATCCTTCATGATTGACGGCTCAAGAACATTGTTAGTCGCAGGAACGCGTTCGTCTGGTAAAACTTCTTTGTTAGGTTCTCTAATGCTGGAAATCATGCCAAAATTCAGGACAATCGTCGTGGAAGACACGCTTGAACTTCCAGTAGACGCATTAAGAAAAATCGGCTACGATATTTTAAGAATGAAAGTCCGCTCTGCATTAACGTCAGGCACAACAGAAGTCGAGGCCTCAGAAGGAATCAGAACCTCATTAAGATTAGGCGACTCAGCGTTAATAATTGGAGAAGTCCGTTCAGAAGAAGCAAAAGCATTATATGAAGCAATGCGAGTCGGCGCGCTGGCAAATGTCGTCGCAGGAACAATCCACGGCGCTTCAGCTTACGGCGTCTTCGACAGATTAGTAAACGATTTAAACGTCCCGACAACTTCTTTCAAAGCAACAGACCTGGTAATCGTCGCGAATCCAATAAAAACTTCCGACGGCTTGCATTCAATGAAAAGAATTACGCAGGTGACAGAAGTAAGAAAACACTGGACCAAAGACCCCTTGGAAGAAAAAGGATTCGTGGACTTGTTAAAATACAATGTTGAAACAGACGAGCTCGAGCCAACTCCAGAATTAATCAACGGCGACTCAGAAATAATAAAAGACATCGCAGGAAACGTAAGGGGCTGGGCAGGCGACTGGGACGCAGTCTATGATAATATAATTCTAAGGGGAAAAATAAAACAGGAAATCGTCGAAGCCGCAATCAAATTAAAAAAACCATGGCTCATGGAATCAGAATTCAATTCGCTTTCAAATGCAGCATTCCATAACATCAGCAGTAAAATCACAATCCAAGAAGGCACCCCAAAATCAGAAATCGTTTTCCCAGAATGGAAAGAATGGCTTTACAAAAACGCCGAAGAATTCTAACTAAAAGGATCGCTCGGCCCAAGAATATTTCGGATTGGATTATGAAAATGTTTGACAAATAAATCATTCTCTGAAACTTGGCGATAATGGTTTGCGCTAATAACCTCAGATAATTCTCTAGGAAATCCCTCTGACAAAGGAGAAAATAAAACTTGCACAACTCTTCTGTAACGCGCCTTTGTTCCCCTGCTGGTATGAGTTTCAGATATTCCCTCGACAAAACCCTCGTGCTTAACTTCTGCATAAACTCCTTCTCTGCTCATTAATATTTCTCCTCTAACTAAATTATTATCAAACCAGGCAGGCAAAATATCCCCTTCGTCAAAACCATCGGTCCCCCTGCCCACATATCTAGGAGAAAGAAAATAAGCCCTGCCCGATAGAGTTGGATCCTCGCGATGTCTTACATTCATTAAATTAATTGCCATACAATTCACTAGCAGCCCATTATTAAAATACTATTGCAAAATAAGATATATAACAAATTATTCTTCTAAAACTGTAGTGTCCGCTATTAATGTCCTCTCGATTATTTGAGTTGCTCATTGTTTTTATTTCTTTCTCTGTTTTTCTAGGAAAGCTTGAGAGGGAGTTCTAAGTTTTCCGTTAGTTAAACCAGAATGCGGT
>Ga0209210_1000270_pt1 | contig 58312 bp, 60 predicted proteins | sample RifGroA1_FD_183991 | JGI IMG/M metagenome (GOLD analysis project Ga0209210, IMG submission 183991) | Contaminated groundwater microbial communities from Rifle, Colorado, USA - Rifle Groundwater A1 (SPAdes) (version 2) | ecosystem: Environmental > Aquatic > Deep subsurface > Groundwater >...
GGTCTCCGCCAGGGTAGATATAATATTCTGCGGTTTTTCCTGCTAAAATAAGTTTTTCGTATAGACTTGCGGAAAACTCCGGCGGCACTTCCTCATCCAGTTCTCCGGTATGGAGCTGTATCGGAGTTGTGATATCGGAAATATAGGAAAGGGGATCAACTGCCTTCCAAAATGTGGGGTTGGTTTCAGGCGTTCCGTATTGGTCAGTCAGATTTTTCCGATAGTTGTTGCGATTGGCAAGTTCCTGAGGAGGCGGTTGGTAGGTTGCCTTCCTGTGCCAATTGTTAAGAAGATCATCGTATGGGGCTATCACTCCTCCCCAGATAACTACGGCTTTGACATCGCTGGTGTTTACGACAATATCCCGTACGATAATATTCCCGCCCATGGAATGTCCCCACATACCAATTCGGGTTTGATCAGCAACCTTATACCTTTTTAAGGTAGCGAGCGCATTGAGGACATCAGTTGCATAAGCGGGAGAATAATATGCGCCTTCGGGTTTTCCCTCTGATTTTCCGTGCCCGCGGTAATCCGGCTTAAACACGATGTAGCCGTTCCGTGCAAACGCATCAACGTACGTAACGTACCGCTCTGTCGTGACATAGGTGGCAGGAGCAATGTATCCGTGGTTGAAAATAATAACAGGGAATCCGCCAGCTGGCGGAGGTGTTGTCGGAACGGTAAGGAGCCCGTAAATTGTTAACCCTTCCGATTGGTATGAAGCAAAGGTTGGCACGAATTCGCTCGGATGGCTGGCCGCGCCCCCATTCGCGGCCAGCGATTTATACGGAAAATTCAAGCAAAATTCGATTGTGTTGTCTTTTAAAAAGTATTTCGAGCCGACTTTTTTTGCCATGTCAGAAAGATCATGGCAATTATTTTCAGCGCGCGCGATTTTTGCGCACTTTTGTGCGCAATCTATGAATTCTTTTACTCCTTCGATCCAATTTGGGTTATCTGATGATAATTGCTTTTGAATACTCACTAAATTTTGTTTTCTTTCCATTAGTTCATTTTTCTTTTTAATGTAGCTTTCACTATCAACTACAATGTCTAGGTAGGCTTCAAGAAGTGTGTCTAGTTTTTGTTCCGTTTGAGAAATTTCAGTTTCTAGGCCAACTGATTTATTTTTATCCTCAACTTTTTGTGTTTCTATATCACTAACTAAAAAATTGTTCATCTGATCTGCCCAAGCCTTAGAAACTGAAAGTGTTTTAATAATTTCTCTAAACTGAACTTCAAGTATCTCTTCCCGAGTGTAACCTTTTTGACAACATTCTCCTTTTTTCTTGGTACAGTGGTAGTAAATATAGTCAGCCTTGTGGTTAGTACGAGGGAAGAAAAATGGCCTATGCTCTGCAGTTATGGAACAGTTGCAGTATTTACATTTAATGAGACCTGTAAAAGCAAAATCATATCTTTTTGACTTAACTTGGTGAAAGTAACCTCTTTGTTTTCTAACAATCTGACATTTATCAAAAAGTTCTTTTGATATTAAAGGTGTATGAGTGCCTTTAAACATTTCACCTCTAAAGACCATGTAGCCTGTGTAGAAAGGCCTCATTAAAACTCTCCTTAGATTACTGTCATTTAGTTGTCCGCCGCTGTATTTATTTTTCATTCCATTCTCAAAAAGAAAAGAGCCTATGTCATCTAATGCATATTTTCCAGTCGAGTAAAGTTCAAAAGCTTTCCGAAGCGGTCTAGCTTCAGGCTCATACATCACAATCGACTTTGAATTTCTATCATTTCTATATCCCATCGGTGCTCTGGCAGGCCAAACACCAGTTTTAATTTTGTACTTTAATCCTCTATGAACATTTTGAGAGAGATTATCAACATAATATTTGGCCTGACCAAAAGCGATTGAGAGCATGAAGCGTCCTTGTGGCGTATTTTCAAACCAATGGGTGGGAAACTTTAATGACTGAAGCTCACCAGTATCCAAAAGGTAAATAATTTTTCCGCCATCTACCGAATTTCTAGCTAAACGATCCGGATTCCACGAAACAATACCTTGAGCCTCACCTTTTTCTATCCTTTTAATTAAGCTGTTAAAAATTGGTCTTCCCGTAACTTTGGCTGTTTGAGCTTCAGTCAGAAAATCAACAATTTCGATTTTTTCTTTTTCAGCAAACTCTTTAAGTTCAGAAAGTTGCTGGTCAATTGACAACACCTGTTTATCTTTTTCATCTGTTGATTTTCGGCAGTAACCTATGTATTTCATATGTTTTTAAAATTTTTGCACATTTTTTTTCTACTTTTTAAAAGATCGAATTTTGCTTGAATTTTCCGTATAAATCGCTGGCCGCGAATGGGGGCGCGGCCAGCCATCCGAGCGAATTCGTGCCAACCTTTGCGTTTTACCAAGAAATTCGAAATCATTTCAAAGCGGTGGCGTCGGCTGCCCCTGCCCAGCCGACGCATTATTTTTAAAGCTCGGTCTTCGGCCTCGCAAAAAGTCGGCTCGAAATCTCACAATCTATTAGATTGTGAGAAAGAAAATGTGCAAAAATTTTAAAGTACCTTTTTATAACTCAAATGGCCGCTCTGGTTGTAGTCAAACCCTTTCGGATCTGTCCAAAACGGCCATTAAAAAATCCGAAAGATTGTTTGACTACAATTACACTATACAAATTTTCTAAAATATTTACAATAGCAACCTATTCAAAGTTTCCGATAATATGTATAATTAAACCAGAACTGTAAAATTAAAAGGGATAATAAAACTATGATTACAATAAACGCATGGGCAGCTAAGGAAAAAGGTGGATTGTTAGAAAAATTTACATATCAGAACGAGATCAGACCGTTAGAAACTCTTGTCAAAGTTAAATACTGCAGTTTAACTAGGGGTGATATTCGTTTTATTGATAATTTTTGGGGCGATATAGTTTATCCGGTAGTTCCCGGCTTAGAAATAATAGGCGTTGTTGAAGAAATTGGCAATGAAGTAAAAAATCTAAAGATTGGTGAATATGTAGGAATTGGCTATCAAATAGGTAGCTGTTTCAAATGCGAATATTGTCTGAGCGGAAAAGAACAATTTTGTGCTTCGCAAAAAGTAATTCCCGTAAACGGTTATGGCGGATTGGCTGAGAAAATAATTGTCGATTATAGATTTTGTTTTCCGTTACCTAAAAATTTGCAAACGCCGGAAGCGGCACCTTTAATGTGTTCGGGGCTTACTCCGTTTTCTGCTATTCGAAAAGCGGGTGTTAAGCGCGGAATGAAAACTGGTGTAATCGGGATTGGTAGCCTGGGTCATTTAGCAATTCAAGTTTTGAATAAAATGGGATGCGACATAACAGCATTTTCTCATAGCAAAAATAAAGAAGCTATTTTAAATAAACTTGGAGCAAACGAATTTTCCTCTAGCACAGATGACAAAGAATTATCAAGATTTGATCGAAAATTTGATTTTATTATTTCAACTTCATCTGCTTCGCTAAATTGGAACCAATATTTAAAGGCTTTGAAACCTAATGGTACTTTGTGCTTTGTAGGATTACCCCCAGAAAATGTAAGTTTTAAGGCAGAGTTACTAGCGGATTATGCGCAAAAAACAATTTTAGGTAATTATATTGGAAGTCGAAAAGATATGAATGAGTTATTAAAATTTGCAGCGGAAAATGAAATAAAAGCTATTGCAAATATATTTCCTATTAAAGAAGTAAATGAAGCGGTTGGAAAGATGAGAAATAGCGAGATACCCTTTAGTACAGTAGTAGTTGTTTAAATAATTCTCGGCGGAGCCGAGCAAAAATCGCGCGCGCAAAAAATAAGCGAGGCCGAAGACCGAGCTTTAAAAATAATGCGTCGGCTGGGCAGGGGCAGCCGACGCCACCGCTTTGAAATGATTTCGAATTTCTTGGTAAAACGCAATGTATTGGGAGTAATTAGATCCCGGGGTCAGGGTTTCCTCTATAACAAGATCACTTCCTGGATATACTTGTTTCCTCATGGTTTCAATGGATAAGGGATGATCAACCGGTAGTATGCTTGGAAGTTTTGATACCAGCGTGCTCCCGAATACCAGGAAAGATGGACCGGGTGTTATGTATGCTTTGAAAATGCCTAAAAGGACCAGACAAAAAGAAAAAGCAAAAAATGACAGAATAATCGGAGTTTTTATCTTCATTTATTCAGTATAAAGATACAATGCGATTTTTTAAAGTAAGGAAAATTGTAAAATACATATTTGTTGGAAAGAAACGCTATAATAGAAAAAAACATGAAAAAAATAAAAATATTTTTTTTCCGATTTAACACTTTTATTCTCATTTGTTTTACCGGTATCCTTTTTATTCTTTACGCGACGCTTTCAATTCTCAGGCATATGCACTTCCAGTCCGGAGGGTTTGATCTTGGGCTCTATGATCAGGCAGTATGGCGGTTCTCGCAATTTTTAGATCCGTACAATACCATAAAGGACCGGATTATTTTCGGTGACCACATGGTACTGACCCTTCCATTGCTGGGGCCGTTATTCTATCTTTGGGATGACGTGCGGATGCTCCTCGTTATTCAGGCAATTGCAGTCGCAGTTTCAGCAATTCCCATATACTTGATAGCCCTCAAGCGGACCCGGTCAATTATCAGCGCATGGACAGTCACTATTTTATACAGCCTTTTTTACGGAATCCAATTCGGCGTATTTTTTGATTTTCATCCGATTTTGTTGGGCGTTTCCCTTCTTGCATTCCTTGCATGGAGCCTTGAATACGGAAAAAAGAAATTGTTTGTGTTGTTTTTTATTCTTTGTTTGTTGACGCAGGAAAACATGGGACTGTCAGTTGCGTGTGTGGGAATTATCTATTTTTTCCGGAAAGAGTATAGAAAAATATCTGTTGTAATGATGGTATTGGGATTGCTCTATGGATTTATCGCAATGAAAGCCTCCGCGCAATTTTCTCCCATAGGCTATCAGTACATGCCGGAAATTCCAAGAAGCATTCCGGATTTTTTTATACGGTTGTTTGACAGCGAAGAAAAACGCCTCACATGGCTCTATTCGTACTCATGGTTTTCATTCCTTCCGCTTTTTTCTCCGGGAAGCATCGTGGCAGTTGTTACGGATCTTTCCCAGTATTACGCAACCGGAGAATCGTTTTCCCGGATGTGGAGCCCGTTTATGCATCACAGGGCAATTCTTTCGGTGTTTTTGACCCTCGGACTTCTGGATGTTTTGAGCGTGTTATCCCGATGGAAACGAATCAGTAGTATTGTTTGTTGTGTATTGCTTATTGGTTCTTTTACCTGTCAGTACAAATTTCATTTTGCATTAAATAAATTGACAAAGGCTGAATACTGGAAAGAAGAACCGTGGATGAACGATACCAGAGCGCTCATTTCACTTGTCCCAAAAAACGGAAGTGTTGCCACACAGCAAAATCTTGTTCCGCATCTGTCACACAGGAAGGAAATATACCTTGTGTACCCGAGGCAGCATGATATCAAGGAGATGCCCTGCGGACAATCCCTCTGCTGGTGGCTGGATTTCCCGGGGAAGCCGGACTATCTGGTTGTGGATACCCGGCCTAACCAATGGCTGACACAGATTTTGGAAATAAACGAAAACTGGCTGTCGGCAATTTCAAATATGGAAAAAGTTGGGAAAATCACGCTTGAAAAGCAAGTCGGGAATGCGAAAATGTATAGGATTGAAAAGTAAGCATGCGGGTCCTGTCGCGGGTTTTCTCCCAAGAATACCCGCAAGGGGACCCCTTCGTGGGAGCCCCTCTACCCGCGCCACCCGCATAACATAAAAATAAGAACTTTATTGCGAAAAATGCTCTTTTCCCGTACACTTATGATATGAAATCCAGCATATTTGATCCCGTCAGTCCCTCAGTTAGCCTTGTTGACATTGAGCATGAGGTAGCAGATTATTGGCAAAAAGAGAGGATCGTAGAAAAATACCTTCATAAGAATGACGCACGTAACAAACGGTTTTCCTTTCTTGACGGCCCGATTACAGCAAATAACCCCATGGGAGTCCATCACGCGTGGGGAAGAACATACAAGGACGTATGGCAGCGCTTTTACACGCTTCTGGGCTATAAAGGCCGGTACCAGAATGGGTTTGATTGCCAGGGGCTATGGGTAGAGGTGGAAGTGGAAAAGGAGTTGGGGATCAGGAATAAAAAAGACATTGAAAACCTGGTGCCGGGAGACAAGAAAGCAAGCATTGCCAAATTTGTGGAGCTTTGTAAAAGTAGGGTGAGGAAATTTTCTGCTATCCAGACCCAGCAGAGTAAGAGGCTTGGATACTTCATGGATTGGGATCATTCCTACTACACCATGTCTGATGAGAATAATTATATGATCTGGCATGTTCTCAAGGTATGTCATGAAAAAGGATGGATTTACAAGAGCAGTGACGTTGTTCCGTGGTGTCCGCGTTGCGAAACCGCTATCTCCCAGCATGAGATCCTGACAGAGGATTATAAAGAAGTAACGCATGATTCTCTCTATCTGAAACTCCCCTTGGAAGGCAAAGAGAAAGAATATCTTCTGGTCTGGACCACGACTCCCTGGACAGTGCCTGCAAATATCGCAGTAGCCGTGGATACGGATATGGAGTATACGCTCGTACACGATGAGAAAGGCGACACCTACTGGGTAGCCAAGGCGCTTGTTGAAAGCATATTCGGACATACACTAAAAAAAATTGTAAAGACAGTGAAAGGAAAGGATATGATCGGGTGGAAATATACAGGGCCGTTTGATCAGCTAGCGGCAGTCCTGAACGGCCGGAAAGGCAATGAATCACTTTTTCACACGGTGATTGCCACAGATCCCAGAATCATGCCCATATCAGGCCAGGAAGGCACGGGACTTGTGCATACGTCAACCGGTACCGGCGAGGAAGACAGCAAATTAGGAAAAAAAATCGGTCTTCCCGTGATATCCGCCATCAACGATGTCGCTGAATATCTGCCTGATTTCGGATTTTTGAGCGGGAAAAATGCCAAAAAGCATCCGGAATTGATTTTGGACTACTTGAAAAAACAGGAATCCCAGCAAGAAGCATGGATATTTCAAACCAAACCGCATACACACAGATACCCGGTATGCTGGCGGTGTAAAACTGAACTTGTCTGGAAAGTGGCAGACGTATGGTATATCGCGATGGACCGTCCTTCGCATAAAGCTTCGGACGGCAAGCACACGTTGAGGGAGCAGATGGTGGAGACGGCCAAAATGATTGACTGGCATCCGTCGTTTGGACTGGAGAGGGAACTGGACTGGCTCTCCAATATGCATGACTGGCTTATCAGCAAGAAAAACAGATATTGGGGGTTGGCACTACCCATCTATGAGTGTTCCCATTGCGGGACAGTTGATGTCATCGGCAGCTATGAAGAACTGAAAAGAAAAGCAGTATCAGGATGGGGGGAATTTGAAGGGAAAAGTCCGCATAAGCCATTTATAGACGAAGTCATGATCTCATGTACAACATGCAAAAATCCCATGAATCGCATCAATGATGTGGGAAATGTTTGGCTGGACGCAGGAATCGTTCCCTTTTCAACATACGTTGACCCGAAAACAAAAAATCTCAGTTACACCACCGATAAGGCATATTGGAAACAATGGTTCCCTGCTGATTTTATCACCGAGTCATTCCCCGGCCAGTTTAAAAACTGGTTTTATTCTATGATTGCCATGTCAACAATCCTTGAAAAAAGAAATCCGTTCAAGACAGTGCTCGGGTATGCATCTGTTTTAGGTGAGGATGGTCGGGCAATGCACAAATCATTGGGGAATGCTATTGATTTTAATGAAGGGGCAGAAAAAATAGGCGCAGACGTCATGCGCTGGATGTTTGTACGGGAAGATCCCCAGCAAAATATCCTTTTTGGCTATAGAAAAGCTGATGAAACGCGGAGAAAATTCCACCTGATGCTCTGGAACGTGTATAACTTTTTCATAACGTATGCGCGGGTTGACGGGTTTGTCCCGTCAGACAACGGGAAGCCCTCAAGTAATGTGCTTGACCAATGGATTCTTTCGCAGTTGAATTCAACGATCCAAACAGTGACAACGTCTATGAAATCGTATGACGTAAAAACTGCAGCAGAGAGCATGGAACTGTTTGTTTCGGATTGTTCTCTTTGGTACGTTCGAAGATCCAGAGACCGTGTCGGACCCACAGTCAAACCTTCTGATGACAAGATCTTTTGTTACCAAACGCTGCATACCGTACTCTCAACCTTTTCCACACTTCTCTCTCCGTTTATTCCGTATATGAGCGAAGCGATGTACAGAAATCTTACGAAAGGTACATCCGTGCATCTTTCGGATTGGCCGAAGGTTAAAAAATCACTCATCAATGTAAAACTTGAGGAAGACATGACATGTGTCCGTTTAGTTGTAGAAAGGATCCATGCCAAGCGGAAGGAGTTAGGGATAGCGGTAAGACAGCCGCTTTCTAGCGCTCAAATTTCAAATGTCAATCCGCCGGCTGGCGGACCAATTTTCAATGAGTTGGTTGAATTAATTAAAGCTGAAACGAATATAAAGAAAATAAGCTTTGTGAAAGGTGAAGGAGAGATAACTGCTGAGCTTGATACGACCATGACCCCGGAACTGGAAAAAGAAGGAAAGGTGAGAGAAGTAATACGGAAAATCCAGCAACTCCGGAAAGAAAACAGATGTGCTATAGATGATACAATAACACTCAGCCTGCCTGAAACCCTGAAATCTCTGGGAGAGGCACATATTGACCAAATCAAGAGGGATACTCTTTCTACAACAGTATTATGGGGCGATTCCTACAGCATCTCGACATCAAAATAACATTTCTTTTATTGGCTATCGGAGTCTTTGGCCTTGGGATTATCCTTACTATCAATACAACGCTCTTTTTCCAGCAGCTTTTATTTTTTATTCTCGGAATTATTCTTCTTGTCATGTGCTCTTCGCTTGATAAAAGCCTTTTGTATTTTTTTTCACCGGTTTTTTATGTGATTGGGACGCTGTTTTTGTCTTTATCCTATCTGGGTCCGAATATCCGGGGAGCGACCCGCTGGATCATGATCGGAAACACGCAGCTGCAGCCGTCGGAACTGGTCAAGCCTCTGATTCTTTTGGGACTTTCGTATTGCATGGCAAAATATCCTCCACGGACGCTGAAAAACATGTTCCTTCATGTCATCCTTTTCCTTGTTCCGTTTTTACTCATTTTCAAACAGCCGGATTTAGGAAGTTCCATTGTATACGGAATCATGTGGGTGGCAATGCTCATTGCCGGAGGATTGCCGATTCCTGTATTTTTTGTGAGCATTGTTAGTATGGCGCTTGCTCTTCCGTTGTTTTGGCGGGTTTTGGCTCCCTATCAGCAAGCCAGAATTATTACATTCCTTACTCCCATGTCTGATCCCTCGGGAGCCGGGTATAACGCTCTCCAGTCTATGATAGCAGTAGGCAGCGGACAGGTGTTCGGAAAAGGATTGGGACTAGGAACGCAAAGCCACCTGCGGTTTTTGCCGGAATATCATACGGATTTTATATTCGGGACGCTGGTAGAGGAATTGGGGTTTACCGGAGGAGCATTCCTCCTGGTTTTGTATGCTTTGGTTCTTTGGCAGGTGGCTGTACCGTTTCTCAGGCAGGAAATTGCATCATCGTTTGTTTTCATCTATGCCACCGGTTTATTGTTTCTCGTGCTATCCCAAATTGTCATTAATGCCGGTATGAATATGGGCATCGTACCGATAACCGGCATCACATTGCCGTTAGTTTCCTACGGAGGAAGTTCCCTTCTTTCCGTCATGTCCTCATTTGGGATTTTCATAGCCCTCAAACGCACATCTTCCGGGGCAGATCGCGTTGCAATTGACCTCGTGGCTTGATACAATACGATCCATGTTTGCCATTATTCAATACGCGGGAAAACAGTTTATCGTCTCTCCGGGAGAAAGAATTACCGTTCCTCATGCGGAAGGAAACGTCGGAGATACGTTTACGATTCATGATGTGCTTCTTGTTTCTGACCCAGAAAAAACATCAATCGGAACGCCTTTGGTTAAAGGAACTGTAGCAGAAGTAAAAATTGTTTCCCAAAAAAAAGGAAAAAAGCTGACGGTCCGGAGATTCAAAAGTAAGGTTCGGTACCGCAAAACCAGAGGATTCAGAGAGCAGCTGACAGACATAGAGATTTTGAAAATCGGATAAGAAGCTTTATAACTTTATAAACTTTATAACTTTTTTTTGTGTCATACCTTTTTTTCCTCGGACGAAGCCCGGAGTTAAGTCAAGCTGAATTGTCGGTTTTTTTTCCTGAAGCAAAACAAATAACAGAGTCAATATATCAGGTTGAAGGCGATTCTTTTGAATACAATACCCGTACAATCCCCATACCGGCGTCGATTAAAATTCTTGGCGGCACGGTCAAAATCGCGGAAGTTTTTGGAAACGCTTCAGATCTAGATCCCGCGACGCTGGCAGAGTATCTTCTGAAAGATTCAAATAACCGGATAACATTCGGGTTCAGCACGTATGAAAATGTCCCCAAAATCACCCAAGGCATATACGGGGAAGTGAAAGACATGCTGGAAAAAGAAGGACGAAAGGCCCGGTTTATCCTTCCTAAAGAACACTCGATACTGTCCGGAGTAGCTGTAGCAAAGCAGGATGTTCTGGAAATAAATATTGTGAAAAACGGGGATGCATTCCTGCTGTCCAAAACCATGAGCGTTCAGCCATTTGAGGAATGGTCGTCGCGGGATTATGACCGGCCATTTTGGGACAGCAAAAAAGGGATGCTTCCTCCTAAAGCTGCCCGGATGGCAGTCAATATCGCTCTAGGGGGAAACGCCCTTGCGAAAACACTGCTCGATCCTTTTTGCGGTATGGGAACCATACTATCGGAGGCGATTTTACGGGGAGCAATCGCAATGGCCGGCGACAGTGCAGAAGAGGCAATAGAGAAAGCGAAAAAAAACAGCATGTGGCTTAGGTCGCACGATTCAACACTCCCGCCCATTACGTTTTTCCTCTCTGATGCGACTCATATATCCGACCACATCAGGAAAGAAACCATTGATGCTATAGTGACTGAGCCGTTTATGGGCTCTCCCAAACTTGGGGAAGGGAAAATTACGGATAAAAAAGAAATAAAAAATGCAGTCAAAGGTTTGGAGAAACTTTATATAGGATGTCTGAGAGAATGGCATGCGCTCCTGAAGCCTCACGGAGTGGTCGTCATGGCGCTCCCGGATATAGTACTCGCAAACACCAAATATTCTGTGAAAAATGTTATTGACAGGTGTGAAACGCTTGGCTATACTACAGAACAAGGACCGCTTCCGTATAGCCGTCCGAACGCAGTAGTTCGAAGAATGTTCTATAAGTTCATAAAACGATGAGCACATGAACGAAGAACATGATGAGCACATGAAGAATTAATCACGTGCTAATCAGGAATTTAAAAATCACGTGCTAATCAGGTGTTATGGCACATGTCAAAGCAGGCGGGGTAGCAAAAGGAAATAAAGATTCCGTATCAAAGCGCTTAGGCGTCAAAATTTACGGCGGACAAAACACGAAATCAGGAAATATCCTCGTTCGGCAAAAAGGGACGAAAATATATCCCGGAGACGGCGTGATGATGGGAAAAGATTTTACGGTTTTTGCCGTACACGACGGATTGGTGAAATTTTATCAAAAACTCGGTAAAAGAATGGTATCCGTAATGCCCTGACGGATAAATATAAATGGCGGACAATCAAGTAATGCATTTGGATATCGATCTCGTGGAGCCAAACCCGTTACAGCCTCGCGGGCTGATTTCCCCTGAATCTCTGGCAGAACTGGCTTCATCCATTAGGGAACACGGAATTATTGAACCTTTAGTTGTTGCCAAAACTCCTGCCGGATACCAGATTATCGCAGGTGAGCGGAGATGGAGGGCTGCAAAACAGGCAGGACTGACAACCGTTCCGGTTATCATCAGGGAAACAACCGCAAAAGGCATGCTGGAGATGGCTCTCGTGGAAAACGTCCAGCGGGAAGACCTCAATCCCATTGAACGGGCTCAGGCATTTCAGAGGCTGGTAGAGGAATTTGGATTATACGTAGGGGAAATTGCCAAACGGATTGGGAAAAGCGAATCGTACGTTTCAAACACCATGCGGCTTCTGGGCCTCCCTGATGCCATTAAAGACGGGTTGATCTCCGGAGCCATATCAGAAGGCCATGCCCGGGCAATTGCAGGCCTTGGAGATATACGCCTCATGGTGGAAGCGTATAAAACGATCCTTTCGGAAAACGCGTCAGTGAGGAGAGCCGAGGATCTGGCACGGCGCCTGAAATCCCAGAACGACAGACAACCGATGCACAGGGTCGAACGGATTCACAGCGATGAACTGGATACCATGGCCAAAGACATAGCTCAATCCGTCAACGGATTAGTAAAAATTACCCAGTCAAAAGTCGAGGCTCGTGTGGTCATGGTCATACGGGGAAATTTGGAAACCACAAGTTCAATCCTCAAAAAATTCAGGGAGAAATTGATAAAGTGACTAGGAGAACTAAATTGCATACTGGGGTTTTTCAATAGGAGAAAGTCTGCTGACCGGCCAGTAGAGGAGAATTCCTTTTCCGATAAAATCTTCCAAAGGAACCGGTCCGAAATCCCGAGAATCAGAGCTGTGAGGCCGGTTGTCTCCGCTCACGAAATACTGTCCTTCCGGAATAATTGCCTCTTCGCCTTCCCGTAAATATGATCCTCCGGAGGTTTGCGTATTGGGACGCAGATACGGTTCGTCCAGTTTCACGCCGTTCACGTAATATATATTATTGACAAGCTTTACGGTATCCCCGGGCAGTCCTATGACCCGTTTGATGTAATCGACCTCTTTATTCCTTGGTGATTTAAAAATGACCACGTCTCCCCGCTGGGGAGGATTAATTTTGTAAATAAATTTATTCGTGATGATCAGCTCCGTATTGAAAAACGTAGGCTCCATGGACTGGCCGTTGATTTCCTGAGGGGAGAAAAGGAACAAATACACCATGACGATGATGGCCAAAAAAACCACGATACCCTGTAAAAAATCAAAAATCGCAGCAACTGCGCGTTTGAGAGAATCCATAAAATTAACTACCTCACGTATTAGTCTAGGTGATATAATAGGGAATCGTCAAGGGTAAAAAGGGCGCGCGTAGCTCAGGGGTAGAGTGCTTCGTTGACATCGAAGAGGTCCATGGTCCAAATCCATGCGCGCGCACTAATGAGAATAGGTGTATACCTATATCACCCGGCGGGTGTGATTGAAAGAAGTATTTTTTCCGGGTTTCATTTATACTATAATACATATATGAAACGCAGACTTCTTATTTCCGGAGCAATACTCATTTTTTGCCTCGGATTTATTATTGGAAAACACAGTGAAATTACGCAGATTATCGCAAAAGAATTAGGTTCTGCTACTCCCACACCCACACTCACGCCAATTCCAACCGTAACTCCCACAGTCATTCAGTCATATCAGTTTTCTGTTTTGCCAACCGCAGGAGGTGGGCCGAGGAATGATATTGTGGAAGTTCAGCACATTTCTGCCAGTAAGTCAGTAGCCCAAGTAGGGGATGATATCGGTTTTTCCGTAACGATTAAAAATCAAGCATCATCCAAGAAACTCGTAAAACAACTGTGCTTTAACAGTACGGCCGGCAATTTCGGCTGCACCATGGATTTTAACCTCTATCCCGGTCAGTCATTCAATTTCAACAACTCAGGCAGGTTCACCTCAGGCGGAGCCAAAACTGTATGGATTACGTGGACGCAGGACGGACAAAACTTCTACCGTCCGGTTGACGGCAGAACAGTAACAGTCACAATCCAGAATTAGCTTCAGAGAATTTCTACATTTGAGGTTACTTGGCTACTCGAGTATTTTTTAACGAAATTTTATGACAAGTTCTGCTTCCAGATTCAGTGGAAGACCTTTGTCAGTCTCTAGATTCACCCTCCCGTCTTTATTTGGTTCAAGAAATTCAAATCCGTCTTGTCCTTGCAAGGCTTGTAGTGAATTATTTTCAGAATAATTTCCACTGACTACGAGTTCAACTATTGGTTTGTTATTCCCCTGCCTCGATGTGTTGTCTTTACGTCACTAATAATTTGCCATGTTTCTTTTCTTCGAACTAATGTTGGACACATAAGTATTCCTTTTTGAGCAGTTAATTAGGATGATAATACCACAAAACCGCTTGTTAGGACAGTTATACTAAGTTCTAATTACCATTGCACCACCCTGTAAGACATAATGCAGGGTATGAAAGCATACACACGGCTGTCCCAATCGGAACGGGAGCAGTTGTTTTTGCTCCATCATCAAGGGGTGAGCCTTCGGGAGATTGCGAAACGATTGGGACGGACACGTACAACAATCTCCCGTGAGTACCAACGACACGGAGAACAAGAGTACTCTCCCTGTGCTGCACACGCTCAAGCAATCAAGGATCGTGGTGCCCCACGGAAACACAAGCTGGATGATCCCATGCTCCAACACTATGTCATTGGTCGACTGGGAGAGGGATGGAGTCCGGAACAAATTGCAGGGAGATTGAGCTTTCAAGGATCAGCCCTCACAGTTGTCCATGAAACGATCTATGCATTCCTGTATCAACCACCACTGAAACACGAACGGTTGTGGGAGTTCTTGAGGCGTGGACACAAGAAGCGGGAACGGTGGTTTGATCGACGGGTTCACTGCAAAAAACGAGTCATCATCCAAGGAAAAATATCCATTACCCAACGACCAGAAGAGGCACAAACTCGATTGAAGGTTGGGCATTGGGAAACGGATCTCATGGAAGGAACAAAGAAAACCCATCACGTGGTATCAGCAACCGTAGACCGGAGATCAGGAGCACTCCTGTTAGACAAGCTTTCTTCCAAGGAAAGTAGAGAGAAGATGGATGTCATGATCAGACGGATGGAGAGAATCCCTATTCACATCCGGAAAACCATGACCTTTGACAACGGAACAGAGAATGCGGAGCACCGAAGATTATACAGAGTGAACATGGATACCTATTTCTGTGCTTCGTACCACAGTTGGGAGAAAGGAACGGTGGAGAATACCATTGGATTGGTTAGACAGTATTTACCAAAAGGAGGTGATCTTACCGGAGTATCACAACAAGAGCTGATGACGATTTCTCAGGCAATCAACGACCGACCGAGAAAACGATTGGGATACAAAACACCAAATGAAGTATTATTAGAGGAGGCTGGGTGGTGCGTTACTAGTTAGAATTCAGGCTGCCAAAACCAAAAGAAGAACTATGGCTCCATACGTAGCAGAAATAATTGGAGTAATCACGATTGATAGAGGCACACCTGATGAACAGCGATACACATGGGTGCAAAAGGTTCTCGGTACGGATCACGAAACCGACGACACCACCTCACCGGAAGCTATAAAAGCACAAAATTTGTTATTAGATCCCAATTTTCTGGAAGTACCGGAAGATTTAGATCCGGAATGTACTCCTCCTATAGATCCTATAGAACAAATACAAGATTGTACTATACCAGATGATGAAGGGGAGACTAATGTACTTGATGTCAGACATGGTACGGGTCCTACCATAGCAATTAACACCGTCTCTGGAGGAAGGCTTTGGTCTGATTTCTGATCTTCAAACTACAGATCTATAGAACAAACAGCGGATATTGGTATTGTAGAGCTTGAAGAATTCGCTACATCAAGATTTGAATCTGATGAAAGGCTTGATAAAATACCATCTAAACTGTAATATTGCCAAAACAAAAGAAGACCTATTACTTCAATTCACCTTATTGTTCCTCCTCGAAAATCCAGCATATGCGGATATTTAGAGGAGGAGAGATTTTTAGAGCGTGATAGCAGGCTAGAATTAACTATTGCGGAGAGTTAGCTATAGGGAGAGTTGGCTACAGAAGATTTATTAGAGGATTTACAGACCGATTTCCCTGAACATTCTTCCTCGAAAATCCAGCATATGCGGATATTTAGAGGAATGAAAGTAAATAGGGCTAGAATACGCTACAATCCAATCTCTCTAAACAAAATCTGTGTCTGGAAAAGAAGGATGTATTTTTTTGCAATTTCGGCTGACGTCGTTTTTCCGGCGCGTTCCTTATACGTTTTTCCCTCCATGTATGTTTGAGTTTTCTCTGTAATGTTTTCACCTGCTTTTGATTTGTTTTCGAGTACTGTATTCAGGCGTGCTTCTTCATTATTGCAGAATATCTGCAACCGGCTAAGCGCCGCAGCACCGATCACATAGATTTTTTTTGAAAAAATTGCCTGATACGCGTCAATGAGAGTGTCAGCCACCGTAAATGTCTTCAGACGAACGGAATCAGAAGGATTGGATTTCCGAAGTGTTGAGAGGTCAAGAAGAATTTGTTCCAGTTGTTTTTTTAAAGTGAAAAAATCCTTCCTGGAAAAAGCGTTGACACCCATTTTCAGATCAAATCGTGCCTTTTGAATTGAACTATGTGAAGAAAGTTTTGATAGTTCAATAAGCTGAACATCAATTTCCTCAAGACGCTGTTTATCTGAAAGGTTGTTCGCAGGATCTTCTAAGGGAGTTGTTTGAGAAAATGGTATAGTGTATGTAGTCTGTTGTCCCTGAGAAATGTTTCCCACATATTCTTTCCATGTGAATGATCCATGAGCGACTTGTCCGACAGCGAGATGATACACGCCTGTTCCCGTACCGGTAACTGTAGCCTCATATGCACCGTTTTGGGCTCCCGGAATAAAAATAATACCGTCAAAATCCGTATACGTTTGTCCGTTCAATTTTACCTGCAGAGTTGCAGGTGATCTGAGCAAAAACAGGAGTCCCGGCTGGATTGTTGTTGCCTGTCCACAGATAATTGCAGAATCAGATGCGGGTATTTCAAGTGTTTGGAGTATTTGTTTTATCCCATCGGTACTTGCAATAAGATTGCTATGGGTTTGTGAAAGGAAAACAGACGGATCTTCTAGGCTGGCTCTGGAAGCGGGAATGAGAGTGTCTCCATCAGTATTTTCCTGACTCATTGGTTTTCCATCCTTCCAATTACCAAGTACCGTATCATACCAAGCAGGTGCGATAATCGTATATGAATACGGTGTTTGGGGGAATCCTGTCCCTTTGATGGTATTCAGGACCGGATAGATTGATGAGGCATTTGTATTGAGATTGGCAAGCCAGGTATTCCATACACTCATATCTCCCTGATTTATAAAAGATCCGTCTGTTTGACGTTTTAGATAGGGTTCTGTCGGGAGGAGATCTTTGAGAGCCGGAAATTGCGATTGTACGGCTTGCCTAGTCGTAGAGAAACTGCGCCGATTAAGCTCAATAATGATCCTTGCTCCAAGAGACAGAAAACTGTTCTCCTGTGCTACATCGCCGCCTTCCCATGGCTTGTATGGCTGGATTGTGCCTTTATGCGGAGCTGCAACGGTCACCAGATGATGGACCTGATTGCTGTTTGTACCTGTTTGCGTCCAAGCCCGTGTTATAAGTCCTCCGAGGGAATGTCCGACAAAATGGATTTTACTTCCCGGATTGAGAGGCTTTACAACCGATTCAATATAAAGACCAAGATTTTGGGATAAAGTATCCACAGGTTTTCTCCAGTCATACGGCCACAGAAAAAGATTTTTTCCATCCTGATAGCCGAGATTTTTCAGTGTTTGCACCAATCCATCGTATTCTTTGACAAACGGCAGCAACTTCCATGGAGTTGTCGGACTGGTTTGTCCTTCCAACACGCCTTCCTTATTCCATGATGTCATCATCCCGGGAATGATGATGACAGGTTCAAGAGGGGTAGGAGTTGGAATCGTTGAAATTTCTGCCGAAGCCGTTGCATAACCAATAGAAGCATGAGTACCGTCATATCCCGCATACCAAATCTTGTATATATCTCCTTCGCGAATAATTGAAAGACCGCCAAGAGCTGCTTTATCAAAATCCCCACTTACTCCGGTTATATTATAAACAGGATTTTTATCTGCAGGTTTTGTCCAGTCGTAGCCGTTAGTGGATTCAGCATACGCATAACGGGTACAGCTATCTCCCGCACCTGTTCCATACCACATTTTGAATTTCCCGTCTTCAAAAAGAACAAACGGAACCATCATGTTGGCGTATTCCCAATCCTTGGTTTTATAAATAACAGGATTTCCTGAATATTTCGCCCAATTGATCCCGTCAGGAGACGTTGCGTATCCAATACGCCAATAAGGGTTGGTTCCTAGGTTTTGGGTATTGGTAGCTGCGTACCAGAGATGGTATGTGTTATTTAGAAGTAGTATAGAGAGTCCTCTGGCAATTCCACCTTCATCCCATTTTCCACTGTCACCAACTAATGCCCATTTTTCAGTATATTTTTGCCAATCAATTCCAGCACTTGAGGTAGCATAAGCGACTCGAAATCTATCAGGTCCACTAATCCAGTTAGAGGTATTATATGCGCTAAACCAAGCTTGATATATATCCAATGTTGGATTATAAATTTGTCTAGGGTTAGCGTGTTCGATGTCCCACTGTCCGGTAGGAATAATTGGTTGACTCGATACACTCCAATTGTCAATGCCATTTGTTGAGACAGCTTTAGAAACTCTAGATCCGCTTCCACTATTACCTTCAAACAGCATAAAATAAGTACCATTTTTTTGAATGACAGATGGATTATGAGTATGGAACCATGGGGGATTTTTTGATGAAGATATTATAGGATTATTTGGATATTTATTCCAATTAGAGGCCGCTAATACATTTTCATGAAAGTATGAAAATATTAAGAAAATAAGAAGAAAGAATATTAGATTAATTTTATGCGATAATAAATTCACAATTAAACACCTTACGTTTATAATATAAGGCATTAATAGTTTGTCAAGATATGAATATTGTTAATAAAGTAATAATCAATACTACATTTCAGATAGCGGGAAGGTTGTTGTCGTTTATATTAAGTTTTATATCTATCTTTATACTGACTCGATATCTAGATGTAAGTGGCTATGGCAATTTCGTTTTAATTTTTTCTTATCTTTCTTTTTTTGGGTTTTTATCAGATATGGGGTTAAGTTTAATTATCGTTCGGGAATTTTCAAAAAAAATATCTAATCCAGCAAAACAAATGGAAACATTCATATTGATAAAAATAATACTTACTCTTTTGTCAATTCTATTAGCGTTATTAACATTAATATTTTTTCCCTATTCTGATCAAATAAAACTAGCTATAGTAATTGGTTCCTTTGCTGTTGCAATAGGAGGATTGAATGGATTTGGTGCCTCTATTTTTCAATCAAGATTAAAAATGGATTTAGTAACTCTAATAGATCAAATAACAAAAATCATCACTGTTGTATTTATAGGTATATTTGTAATTTTAAAACTGAATTTTTATTTCATAGTAAGTTCTGTTTTACTAGGAAATAGTGTTGGATTTATTATAACCTTATTTTATTTACACAAAGAAATTAATATTTTTCAAGGAATTAAATTAAGAAATTTCAGTTTGAATAAGAAATTACTAAAAGACAGTTTGCTGATGGGTGTTGTAACTCTTCTTGCCTTTTCTTATTTTAAAGTTGATTCATTAATTCTATCTATTTATAAAAATTCAGAAGAATTGGGAATATATAGTTTAGCGTATAAAATTATTGAGAATATATTATTATTTTGGGGATTCTATATGGCTTCAATTTTTCCTTTATTCTCGTTGTACTCAAAAAATAATTTTAAAAAATATATAAATATTTTTAATAATTCACTTACCCTTTCAATCATATATTCAGCAAGTTGTTTAATCATAGGATATAATCAAACAGTATTCATCGTAAATTTATTTGGGGGTTCAGAATTTATGCAAAGCATTATTCCATTGAGAATTTTATTATTAGCAGTTCCATTATTTTTAATAAACAATATTTTTTATCATTCGTTTCTTTCTCTTTATAAGATTAAACCAGTCATAGTTAGTCTTTTTATTTCCTTAATATTTAATGTTTTATTAAATATTATTTTTATTCCACACTATGGGTATATTGCGGCTTCATATATAACTGTGGTAACAGAATTAATACTCTTAATACTTTATTCATTTTTTATTAGAAGAGACAATGTAAATAAGAACCTATCGTGATATATGATAAATGAATACAGGGATATACCCAAAATTGGTGAACGTGTAGAATTTGCTTCACGTTTTATTCCTAAAGCAGAAAGTTTGCTTGACATTGGTTGTGGCGATGGAACTCTTGAGTATTTTATCAAAAATCGAATATCTAAAATATACGGTGTGGATAATGCAATTAAGTCGGTTAAAGAATCTAAAAAATATTATTTCGAAATTAAGTTGGTAGATTTAAATAAAACCATTCCTTATAAAAGAAATTTTTTCGATGTAGTTACATGTCTCGATGTAATTGAACATATTAAAGACCCCAATAAACTTTTTAAAGAGACATATAGAGTCTTAAAACCGAATGGGTTACTTCTTCTTTCAACTCCGAATATAAGATTTTCAGATCATATTTATAAATTACTGTTTCAAGGAATTTTTCCAAAAACTAGTACGGATAACAACTCATATGATGGAGGACATATCCATTTTTTTACGTTTACTGATATAAGAAATCTTCTATTAGCCAATAGATTTAAAATTATTGAATATAGAGGAATAATTAATAAAAAAGAGAGAGGTTGGAAAGGAAAAATAATAGAATTCTTAATAGGTTCAAAAATAATGCGTGAATTTAGATCTCCAGGGATTTTATTCATTGCGCGGAAACTATGAGGCTTTTGTTTATCCGTACTACTGGTGGCATGTCGGGGGTAGAGAGATATAATGTAATGCTTCTTAATGCTTTACAGAAGCAGAAAGACATTTCGGTCCATTTGCTCACGAACTTCAAACCATTTCTTCAGAGGTTAAAGCAAAAGCATATACCATCATCTCTTATTTATCATCCAATTCCTGAGGCCGGAACGAAGAAGGAACTTCTGCTGGTAATCCTTTGGTTTTACCCCATGCTTTTCGTTTATTTGAGTAAAATAAAACAAATTGAAGGCAAAAAACGGTTTGACACCATCATCCTTGAATCCATGACGGAGAAGCTGTTTCTTTCGCCATATTTAAAACTTTTGGGATACCACGTCATCTGGATTGAGCATGGGCCATTATTTATTACTGATCGGTCGCCGCTGGTTAAAAAATTGTATGTGTATAAAAGTACACGGCCGGATGCGATACTGGCAGTATCCGAGGATACCAAAAGGGATTTAATACGAGGAGGTGTTTCAGCAAGGAAAATCCGCGTTGTGCATATTGGAATCGAAAAGATTGCTTCTCCTGCAAAGCGGGATCGCAATGACAAAAAAAGGTGGACGATTGGATTTCTCGGGAGCGTCACAGAAGAAAAAGGGATCAGGGAATTTCTTAATACCGCTTATGCGATTACACAAAATCACGCATATGCGTCTTTTTGTGTAATAGGGGGCGGTCCGCTTCTGGGGTGGGCCAGACATTACGCCCAGAAACTGAAGATTCAGAAAAACATCGTATTTACCGGCTACGTTGAAGACGTGACAAAATACCTAGCGAAAATTGACATTCTCTATTTTCCCACTCACCATCATGAAGGCATTTCCCTTGCACTGCTGGAAGCACTTGCTCAAGGAAAAATCGTGGTAGCACGGGATATCGGCGGAAACAGGGAATTGATAATTGATAAAAAAACAGGATATCTTTTCCGTACGAAAGAAGAAGGAGAGAAGATTCTGGAAAAGATTATTATGGGGAAACTGCCTGTGGAGAATATAAGGAAAAGTGCATTGAAACATATACGGAAGAACTTTCTTTTAAAAACTCAAATCCCTAAATTTATTGACATATTTCATGATTGAAACGTCCATTATCATTCCCACATATCACCGGAAGGAAAGCCTTCTTCGGTTATTGCAGTCGATAAAAAATCAGAAAAGGAAGAATGTTGAAGTTATCATTGTTGAGCAGGGAGAAAACAACGGAGAGACATACAAAAAATCAGCGAAGGAATACTCGATTCCCCTTATATACTCTTTTCAAAAAACACTTAGCACATCACATGCCAAAAATAAGGGTGCAGGCCAGGCACGCGGGAAATATCTTATTTTTTATGATGATGATGTGGTTGTAGAGAATAATGCGATTCAAAATATTATAAAAAATTTTTCTGATAAGACAATCGGCGGAGTTGCAGGCAGGGTTGTTGATAATGGTAAAACAGAGGAAACAAAGAGGACGGATACGGGAAGAATTTCCGTTTTCGGATCGTTTTCCGACGGTTTTTCCTCGAAAATCCGGCAGGATGTCGATACGGTCATCGGGTGTAATGCCGGGTGGAGAAAAGATATATTTGAGATTGTCGGCGGATTTGATGAGGAGTTTACCGGCAATGCGATGCGGGAAGAATCGGATCTGTCGCTGAGGGTAAAAAAATTAGGGTACCGCATAATTTTTGATCCGACTGCAACAGTCATTCATATACGAGAACCTCACGGAGGCGCACGGAAAGCGGACGACCGGTTGTATTGGTATTTCCATTTTTTCAGCAATGAGACGTATTTTTTTCTGAAACATCGGCCTATCCTTCTTTTACCGATTTTCCTTTTGACGCGAGTTTCATATATACTTCGGTGTATGTTTGGCTTCGGAAGGGAAGTGAGCCCAAGATCGTTTTTGGTACCAATGAAAGGCATAGTTGATGGTTTAGGAAAATATTACGTGTATCATTGTTCCTCAAATTTTCAATTTTCAAATCACAATTTTCAATCAAACGAAGAAAAATTCAATGTTTAAAATTTGAAATTAGTCAATTATTTGGAGATTGGGATTTGTGATTTGAGATTTTTACTCATATGACAATCGGAGTTGATGCGGGAGCATTATCCATATCTGATAAACGTCTACAGGTGGGCGTGTGGCGGGTTACGTTTGAACTCCTAAAACAACTTTCATGTATTGACAAAAAAAATCAATACCGACTCTATAGTTTTTCTCCAATTCCTAAAAATATCCTCAATACATTAGGAACGAATATGAAGAATAGAGTTCTTACTCCTTCTTTGGGGTATATGAAATTCCGGTTGCCTTTAGAACTCATGCTTCATCCGGTTGATATTTTTTTAGGATTATCCCAGGCGCTTCCATTCATGAGTTATGGAAAAAAAATTGGATTTATTTATGATATCGGATTTTTAAAGTATCCTGAAAAATACGGAACATCAGCCGATAAATTGAAAGATCAAACGCACTATATAGCAAAACATTCAGATGATATCGTAACGATTTCCCAAAGTGTAAAAAAGGATATCTGTCATGAATACAATACCCCGAAGGAACGTATTCATGTCTGTTATCCGGGTGTGAGCGACGTTTTTACACAAGCAGGGAAAAAGGAAACAAAACCATATCCGTATTTTCTCTTTGTCGGAAGCCTGTGGAAAGGAAAAAATATTCCGTGTCTTTTGTCTGCTTTCCACCAATTTTACACAAAAACACCATACCCCCATCACTTTATTCTGGCAGGAGGCGATTACTGGCAGGATACGGATATTGAAAAAACCATTCAGAAATTCCGTCTTGGTAAAAGAGTTCATTTCGTGGGACACGTAACCGATACCCGATTAGCGTGTTTATACAGAGGCGCAGAAGCCCTTGTGATACTGACCCTTACAGACGGATTTTGTATTCCTGTGGTTGAAGCATTACGCTGTGGATGCCCTGTTATAGCCTCAAACATCGGGCCGATTGCGGAAATTACAGGAAAAAGTGCAATTCTCGTTGATCCGACTCATGACAACGAGTGTTTTCATGTTATGAAACAGATTGTATCAAACAGGTTGCTACGACAGAAGTTGAGAGAACGGGGTCTGGAAACGTCGGAAAAATATTCGTGGGATGCTTTTGGAAAAGAGATATGTCACATTATTTAAGATTCCTGCTTTCGCAGGAATGACAAGGGTATGAGAAAATTGGCCATCGTCCGGGGAAAATTTTTGAACAAGTATGAAATGCAGTCATTTGCTCCGCTTATCGGGAAATATGACATAACCGCATTCGGATCCTATACGTCATATCATACTCAATTTCCGTTTTCCGTCGTTTCATGTTTGTCTCCAATGGATTTTCCGGAGTTTCCTTGGAAAATGCAAATTCTAAACAGGCTCTTTGTTGATGCGCAGTACCTCTTCGGACTTGAAAAGCGTTTGAAGGGATTTGACATCATACACAGTGCAGAAACGTATTATCGCTATACCCAGCAGTGTCTGAATGCAAAAAAGAAAGGATACGTACGGAAAGTTGTCGCAACAGTTCTTGAGAATATTCCCTTTAATAACGAAGGAATTCGGGGGAGGCGCAGGTTTAAAAAAAGAAGCAGGGAGGGACTGGACCACATCATCGCATTAACGAATAAAACAAAAGAAGCACTTATTCTCGAAGGCACAGACCCAAAAAAAATTACTGTTATCGGACACGGGATTGATACGAAAAAGTTTCAACCGGCACCCAATCATTGGACAAAATTTGCCAGGAAACATCAAAAAATAATTATTCTTTTCTCCGGAAGACTGGAGCAGTATAAAGGGGTTCTTGATATTCTTGATGCTGCGGCACTCCTGGTGAGGGATCCGTCAATAAAACCTTCCCTGCAGTTTATCTTTAGCGGAAAAGGAAGTGCATATGCAGATATGGTACGGAAGGAAAAAGAGTACGGGATTGAAAAATGTGTTTCTCACACGTCAGTTTCCTATGACCATATGCCGGATATGTATAAAAAAGCAGATATTGTTGTAGTTCCGAGTAAATCCACGCCAACATGGCAGGAGCAATACTGTACCGTCCTGCTTGAAGCACAAAGCATGGGTTTGCCGATTGTGACAACCCGAAGCGGTGGAATACCGGAAAATGTGGGAAGCTGTGCCCTCTTTTGTCAGGAAGGGGATAGCCGGTCGCTCTATGAACAAATAAAGCGGTTTATCCTGAATCCTGGTTTGAGAATTCAATACGGACGCAAAGCCCGTGAACGCGCCGTACACGTTCATGATGTTGCTATCATTGCACTGAAGCTTGATCAGGTCTACCAATCACTTTTTGTATGAAAAAAATACTTCTCATCATGATTGTATGCAGTTATATATTCGTATCCCTGGGAAGCGCTTTACGGGAATCCCTGACATATGATGAAAATGTTCATATACAACTCGGTTTGGATGCATGGAAAACCCACACATTTACCAAAGACCCTTACAGTCCCCCATTGATAGGGGAGATTGCGGTTATGCCGATTCTTTTAGGTATTGACGCATGGATACCCGGCTTAATGCCTTCGATGAAATTATTGCCGTCACGAATGATGATTCTTTTTTTGAGCCTCTGTCTATTGGCTGCTCTGTATTACATGGTCAAAAAAATCTTCGGAGAACCGGAAGCAATTGCATCGGTATTTTTATTTGCTTGGGAACCATCCATACTTGCCCACAATCACTACGTGACCAAAGATATGGGATTTACTTTATTTTTTTTCCTATCATGGATTTTTTTTCTTGCTCTGTGTAAAAAATATTCCCTGAAAATGCTTATCAGATTTTCTTTGCTGTTTGGGTGCATGCTGGCAGCAAAAACCAGCGCCGTTCCGTTTTTTATTTGTTCAACTCTTATCCTTATTTTTTTGGATGCATCATATAGAAAACAAATCATCAAGATAGGATGGAATTGGGTATTAGTTTGTGTGGTGGGATTATTCGTTATCTGGTCGAGTTATTTTTTCCAAACAGATGTTTTTATCGCCAAGCGCGATGATCCTAACCGTATTTCATCCAAATTAGTGGAGTATGCCCTGCAAACGAATAATACCGTTCTTTCGAATATGCTGAAATTCGGAACCGATATAAAGATTCCGCTGGGGACGTATCTTGCCTCTCAAAAAAACGGTTTATTGCTGCAGAAAAATCAAGAAAGCGTTTTTTTCATGGGACAGAAATACGCACGTGTCCGTTGGTACTTGCTTCCCGTCAATCTGTTTTTCAAGCTTCCGCTCCCCATCATTGTATTGGTTGGCGTAACTTTCTTTTGGTTTTTTAAAAAACAGTTGCCGGTTCAAAAATATTTTCCGTATATTGCCCCGATTGTCGGGATAACCGTTTTTTTATGTCTATCGGGAGTCAAGCCATATGTCCGGTACCTTCTCCCCATATATCCGTTTCTTATCATAACTGCTGCTGCCGGATTAACACGCATGCTTAAAAAGCATATGCTCGTTGTACCGATGATTCTCTGCGTATGGTATGCGATCGGTACTCTTTTGCATTTTCCCCATTTCATCACCTTTGCAAACGAATCAGCCGGTCCGAGGGACAAGCGGTATGAAAAACTCATCGACAGCAACATCAACTGGGGCCAGGAGTTATTTGATGTAGCCGAGTATATAAAAAAAAATCAGTTGTCCGTATTATCTTTTTCCTATTTCGGGACGGATAACGGGAATTTCTACGGACTGGCAAGCACCATCCCGTACGGAACATACAAACAAGAGGAGATTTGCGCCTTCCATGATATTGCCGGTTCGCCGACTGGCGAAAAAAAAGTCACCGCAATCAGCCTGTCCAATTGGTACTACTGCGGGTATTACAAACAAGAGCCATACAATAAAGAACGGATACAAAGCATAGTGGCCGGCACAATTCTTATCTTTGATCAATTCAATCCGACATATGAAAAGTAAACATACGACACTGTATTTTTTTATTCTTACTCTTATTTCTTTCCTCACGTATTATAAAGTTTTAGATTTTGCATTTTGGCGGGATGACTGGGTATTTTATTGGGGAGCAATACAAAATGACAAAACATTTCTTACGCTTCTTTTCCATCCGGGGACAATGATAGAGTTTTACGTTTTAAGCAGGGTTTTGGGGCAGCACACAATGTTATGGAATGTATGGGGTATCGGGTTAAAAATTTTTGCCTCGTTTACAGTTTATACATTCATATCAGCGTTAACGAGTTCGAAAAAAGCCGGAAAAATAGCGGGTATTCTTTTTAGCGTGATACCGCTCGGACTGGAAGCGGTCGCGTGGGCAGCGGCACACGTAGCTCTCGTGAACGTCATTTTCGTCTGTCTGTCATGTACGTATTTCATACGGTACCAAAAAACACATACAAAAACGCACCTTATTTTATTCCTCGTTTTTGCGTTTTTATCATTCGTATCCGATCCCATACGCACATCCGCAGTTTGTCTCATGGTTCCCATTTGGTTGGTCCTGTATAAGAAAAAGAAACATATTGCATGGTCACGGCTGGTCGCTCTATCCGTTTGTATTGCCCTGCTGTGCATCGCTGTTGCCGTTTTTTTAAGCAAGAATATGCTTGCGGATTATTTAGTGGTCAGAGCGGTAAAAAAACATGGCTTGGATTTGCTCTTTTACATACGGAAAACAATTTTTGCATCACAAAACTATTTCAGTTCAATAGGGAATATCCTGATTGGCCCGTTTGTCCCGACAGTCAATGATATCCGCCTGTCTTCATCATACCAGCATATCGTTTCGGGTATTGCAGGAGGTATTGCGCTGGTCAGTATCCCGATACTGGGATATTTCAGGAAAAAAAACAAGGAAAACGTTACCGTCGTTTTGTTTCTTCTCTTATGGGTATTGTTATTTTACGTTCCGAACTGGATTTTCACTCTCCAGCTGACGGTGGGTTTTACCAACAGGTATACCGTTTTATCAGGTGTCGGTCTGGTCGGGCTGATGGCTTACGGAATCTCTCTCCTGTCAACGCGCTGGGTGCGCATCATAGTGCTATCAGGCCTGGTAATTTTTTTCTGGATACAAAACCACTATATTCTGTCAGTTAATCAGGAGTTCCGGTCCCTTTCACTGCATAATCAACTGTATGCGCGTATGCAAAGGGAAGTCCCAAAACCGTTTAAACAGTATCTTCTGATGATAACCGGAGATCATCCGGCAGTACCGTACAGCCTCCTTTACAACATGCAGGTGCCGCTTGTCATGTCAAGAAACATTCCCCAAAGATCACAATTTCCGATTTTTGTGGATACTATTGACAGAGCCGTTTCGTATATCTGCGGAAAAACCACTATGCATTCAGCCGCATGGCAATTTATTCCGGTTCCAATACCACCTGAAATTAAAGATGTCTTTGCATGGAATGTCCATTCGGACGGAACGATAGAGTCAGTTCATGAAGAAATCCGCTCACAAATTCAGCAAAAAATACAAAATGAAGGATGTGAATATGTCATACCACTCAAACCGCTTTAAGGTGATAAAATACAATAATCCATGATATCAGCGGTCATACTATCAAAAAATAACGCATCCACGATACAAAGAACTCTCGTGTCAGTAGCATGGTGCGATGAAATAATTTGTATTGACGATTTTTCCTCAGACAGAACAGCAGGAATTGTAAGGAAAAACAAAGCTGACGTATTACAGAGGCATCTCAACGACGATTTTGCTGCTCAGCGGAATTTCGGATTGGAGAATGCACGTGGGGAGTGGATACTATTCGTAGACAGCGACGAGGTTGTGTCACGAGAACTGAAAGAGGAAATACTTGAAAAAATCACAAATCACAATTTCCAAATCACAAAGAAATCCCAAATTTCAAATACAAATACTACAAGCGGATTTTATATAAAAAGAAAAGATTTTTTTTTGGGTAGGGAATTGAGGCACGGAGAAACAGCGCACGTTACACTATTACGGTTAGCAAAAAGAGGCGCCGGTATTTGGAAGCGGCCGGTTCATGAATATTGGGATATCAACGGCACAACGGACACGCTGGAGAATCCTCTTCTCCACTATCCCCACACAGACGTCGCACAATTTATAACTGAAATAAACAGGTATACGACCATCAATGCTCACTATTTAAACAAAAATGGTGTGCGGTCGAATCTGTTTGCCATCGTCGCATATCCGGCGGGAAAATTTTTCCAGAATTATTTCCTGCGATTAGGGTTTCTTGACAATACTCCCGGATGCATCATGGCCATCCTCATGAGCTTCCACTCGTTCTTAACACGAGCAAAACTGTTTATCCTGAACCGCATGCTCTAACACTATGCACATTTTTCCGACACTTTTTCTTCTGACGCTTTTAACTGGATCACTGATCCGAATCCCTCTTTTTTTCAATGTCATGATATATCCTCATGATATAGCTCTTTGTATATATCTTCTTTCCTGGTTTATATGGAAAATAGGGAAAAAAGAGACTATCGTTTTTTCTCCTTTCATCAAACCATTAGCCATATTTATGGCTGCATTGCTGGTTTCGTTCCTTGTCAACGCGTTTGGGCATACGGTTGAAGAGTGTGTTCATGGAATCTCTTACAGTATCCGTATGCTTTTGTACATGGGGCTTTACATTATCATCTCAAATACAAAAAACCCGTTATTTTGGTTAAAAAGGCTCTATGGAATCGGAGTTATATTCGGTATAGCGGGGATCGTTCAATACATCCTGTACCCGAATTTGCGGAATTTGGAATATCTCGGGTGGGACCCCCATTACTATCGCTTGTTTTCCACATTTCTGGATCCGAATTTTGCGGGTCTCTTTTTGGTGTTGACATTTTTGCTGGGTTTTAGCTTTATTTTCAAACGGCAGGAACGATTGGAATATCTCCTGTTTCAGGCGATTGTCCTTACCGCGCTTCTTTTAACTCTATCCCGAAGCAGCTATAGTGCATTTGTCGCATCTGTGTCCGTGTATTTATGGTGGAAAAAATCATGGAAACTGCTGGCAGGTATCATTCTATTTATCATCGTCGTTTTTTATACACCGTTTCCGCAAAAAAGCGTCACCCCGCTTTTGAGGGGTGAAACCATCAAAGCACGAATGGAAAATTGGGCATATAGCATGGACCTTTTCAAAAAGAAACCCGTGTTTGGATACGGATTTAATTTGCTACGAACTATCCAGGAACCGGGATTATCTACTAAAGAGCCGTTTCAGATTTCACACGCATCAGGCGGAGTTGACAACAGCTTTCTTTTTGTTCTTGTTACTTCAGGAATTGTAGGCGGAATCTGTTTTATACGTTTCTGTATTTCACTCTGGAACATGGGAAAAAAGCTCGCGGAAACCAAAAAGGAACGGAGATTGGGAATGATCTTCCTTATATCGCTGGTTGCCATTGCCGCCCACAGTATGTTTGTTAATAGTTTCTTCTATCCATGGATCCTCATTTGGTTGTGGATTGTGACCGGTGTTGTTGAAAAGAAGGTAACTTGTAACTGTTCAGACTCCTGATACGACTTTGTCATTGCGAGCGCAAGCGAAGCAATCTTTAGAGATCGCCACGGCTACTTCGTAGCCTCGCGATGACACGTTTCTATAGGAAAACTGAACTGTTACGGTAACTTTATAAACTTTACAAACTTTTTATTTCTTGTATGTCACCTTCCGTTCCGCCTTTGTTTCATTTCCTGCAAGATCTTTAGCAATAATCGTTATTATCTGTTCGCCATCTTTCAGCGGAAGGTCATAGGAAAACGATCCGTCGCTTTTAACGACCACGAACCGTTCATTGACACTCACCGTATTGTCAGATTCCGTTTTTCCCGTAATTGTGGCCATTTGTTTTTCACCGGAAATTTCAGCATTTTCGGATGGAGATGTAATATCAAGCGTTGGTTTACTTTTTTTAACCTGAATCGTCAGAACATCGGATAAATCACTGGTGTTGTTTTTCTCATCTATTGCTTTTGCAGAGATAGTATTGAACCCCTCTTTAATCTTCACGTTCGGGAATACAAAAGTACCGTCTTTCTCAGGTTTGGTTTTATCCGTTTGCTGTTCATTGACGTACAAAAGAATGGTGACATCGCCTTTTGTTCTTCCGGAAATCCGGATTTCTTCCGTATTGACAGCAGCGGGCAAAGTATCCAGTTGTGGGGGCAGGAGAATTTCCTGCGTTTGCTGCTGGTTTGTTGGCGTTGAACCGCGGAGTTTATCGACAAACAGGCTGAATCCGACGAGCATTTTTACGCCAAACAATGCAAGAAATAGAAAAATACCGATAATTCCTCCCAACGTTAGGAATATCTGACGCCTCTCCTTCCGGTCCTGATAATTTCGAAGTCTTGATCTGACCATATATCCATTATATATCTTAGAAGTTACTATGGTATTTTTGAGCCGAAAGTGGGAATCGAACCCACGACCCACGCTTTACGAAAGCGTTGCTCTGCCACTGAGCTACTTCGGCATTCAGAGTGGGTGAAGGGAATCCTCCTACGCTTAAGCTTCGTATGGACGCCGTCGGACCCTCTTGCTTGCCTGCCCACCGCTTCTTTTGAGCGGGATACGGGAGTTGAACCCGTTTCTCTACCTTGGGAAGGTAGCGTTAGGCCGCTTAACTAATCCCGCAGCACAAATATTATATATTGATTATATCAATTTATGAATATGACTCACAAGAGAAATTCTATTGCGGCATTTGGAGGATGACATCCGGATAGATAAGATCCGGATTGGGAAGTTTATTGGTTTGGCTAATATCCGGCCACCTATAGTTTGTTTCGTATTCCTTCATGGATATATCCCACAAAGTGTCACCTTCAACGATAGTATATGTTTTGTGCTTCGGACCTGTTGTTGATGCAGCCTCCGGCGTGATATCGCCTTCGGGAAAGCGCGGTTTGACATCAGGAATAGTAAGCTTCTGATCAGGGTAAATAAGATCCGGATTTACCAGTTTGTTTTCCTCACTGATATCTACCCAGTTATATCCTGTTTTATAGTACACTTCTGAGATAACCCAAAGATTTTCTCCTTCTTTTGTTATGTGTTCTGCAGGAAGCGGAATTTGACCTTCTAATTCTTCCTGTTTTTTTAACTCTTCCTGTTTTCTCACATTTGCCGTTTTAACTGAATTGATGATGGCAAACCCGATAGCCAAAACAACCGCAAAACCTATGATCATGGAAAGAACAGCATCGGGAGATCTCAAGCTTCTCTCTAAAACTTTTTTCATAAGATAGAAATCCATAGGGCAGAAGGTTTCGTATGGGGCAGTACTGTAGGATCTATGACTTTATAACAGAAAGATTGGAAGAATGCAAGAGCGTTGATTGATGAACTTAGCTTATGCTATCATGATTACGTCTTGGACTCGTGGTGTAGCCTGGTTAACACGCCTCCCTGTCAAGGAGGAGATCGCCGGTTCAAATCCGGTCGAGTCCGCAATCTAAGAAATCGCAAAGCGATTTCAACGTTGCTGGGACGTTGAAATTTTGGTAGAAAATTTCTTACGTCTCGCGTCTCGCATTTACATTACGTTCCCTTCGCTAAGATAAACATGGCTGTCACGTCTGACGTGACGCATCTGTTTTGGGCAGAATAGATCTACTTATATTTGACGCCTATAGTTCCTTTTGTTTCAATTTACTATGATATTGATGTGAAACATTTTACCAATCTTGAAATAGCGGAATTGTTTAAGAAGATGGCTGCAGCCTGCTAGCCACTTCTTCTTGAAGTTCTTTAAACCAATCCAGCTGTCGACTTGCTAAAGCAAAAAGTCTGTCAGCAGTAAGATGATTTCCTGTAGAATTGGGATCTTCTTCTCTTTGAAATGGTTCTAAAAACGCATCAGTTATTTCGTCTGTGAATGGAAGGGGAAATCCCAGTTCACTTAATACAAGATGTAGGTTTTTCCTCATCTGACGGGGCTGATATTCAGAATTTGTTTGCAGATTGTCAGAAATCTCTTTCCATTTATCAGGAGGTAATTCTAATAAACGTTTTTTTGCCCCTTTAATTTTTTCCTCAATATGATTATTCATAGATTTTACATTATAAACTATAAGATATGATTGTGTCAAAAGACACGTATTGTGTCACGAATAAATGTAACAGAACTAGGTATTCGTTGAATCACGAATAATGTAACGCAACGTTCTGTTCAATTTCACCGTCAACCAGTTGATTTTTCTTTTCAAATCAACCGGATTTAATGTGCTGTATACATCCTGTATTCTCGTTTTGTTTTCCTCAGTTAAAACTTCAGAGTTCAATACTCTCTGGTATGGTGTCTTTGCGATATCATACCGCTTTTTCACTGTCGCGCCAACTCTGTGTTTTTCCGTAAGTTTCATCACGGGTTGGAAAAAGTTTACATACAGTTCCACTAATGGTATGAGTTTCTTGATAAGCATCAATTGTTCTTCTGTATCAAATCGTGCATACCCCAGAAATCTTCGGAGGACCGTATAGTTTTTCTGTTCCACATAACAGTTATCATTTTTTCTGTTTGGTCGGATTCTTGTAAACGTAATGTGATTGGTATCACAGTATCGTTTCAGGAGCCAGTTGATAAACTCGGTTCCGTTGTCCGGATCGAGCCCCCGGAGAGGAAAAAATAATCGTGTTCGTGCACAATCAATTGCCTGGTGTACCCGGTACTGTCCTTTGCCCATGACTGCATCCAAAACGATCCAACCGGTAGCGACATCAGTGAGGTTGAGCCCATTGATATACTCTCCCCGTACACTGTCTCCACAAAATGCTACGAGATCTGTTTCAAAGAATCCCGGGGTCACATCATCCCAATCATCAAAGGTCCGTACAGTAACAGAACTACGAAGAAGGGTTCCTGGTTTTGTCGTGGATTTTCCTCTGAGGTGGTACTGTTTCCTGGTTGCCTTCAACATCCGATTGATGGTTGATGCAGATATGTGCATCACCTTTTTTCTTAATCGTCCGGGTATTCGAAGTTCTTTTTTCTCTTCAAGGACTCTGACGAGTTCTGGAATGTATGGAGCAAGCCGTTGTCCGCAAATGCCATCTGCAATGACCCAGAGTTTTCGAAGGACAAGAAACACATCGTAATCATACGGTCGTTTTCGGGGACCATAGTGAGATGGTCTTCCTGATTTTTTTGCACATCCCAATACACGACGGGCATAACTCCGGTTGTATCCCGTACTGTCACAAAATTCAGTCAGGATAGCTGATTTCCTTTTTTTTGCCGCTTTCCGATAGCGGTCTTTGATGGTTTTTGTCAAGACAATTCGTTCGGTCATGGTAAGCATACTGACTCCATTCCGGACAGGAATGGAGTCTATTTTCCGTTACCTTTGTTCATGACACAACGAATCGGTTTCCGTTACATTTTTGGTGACTCAATGCGTTTATTTGACTTTAGATTGCAATATCTATATAATTCCAGATTAATAAGGAATTTGGAGATGTTTATATGCAAGAAAAACCGGAAAATACCGTTAGAGAAGCTATGGGAGTAGCTTTCTTTGAAAGCTTCTGACATTATTAAAGCGGCGATGCTCGTATTGGCCCATAATAGCGATAGTACATTAGCAGTTCAGGCAGTATTAGAGGTTTTGCTGAGAGAAGCGCCGCTTTTTTACCAACAAGCTGAACAATACGCTGTTAGATCTGGGCAAACAATTGATATTTTGCTTGGGGATAAGTATGGCGGGTGGGAAACCATAATCACGCCAGAACTTAATAATGAATCTTCTGGACAATATGTACAATTTGTATATTAGAGAAGTAAAGCACGAACTGCTTTAGAAAGGCAGTTTATTTTTTGCCGTTGATTTGGAAAAACTTCAACATTAAGGCAAAATCTTGTACAATTATAGTGCTTTCGCACGAATTAACTTTTTTTGGAAGGCAACCCCACGTAGCCTTGGCGAAGTGGGGTATTTATATTAATATGGTCCAACCTCAAACAATGATTACCCAAAAACGCGATGTCCCTTTGGATAAAGTGCGGAATATCGGCATTATTGCCCACATTGACGCGGGGAAAACCACGACCACGGAACGGATTCTTTACTATACCGGCCGTTCGTATAAAATCGGCGATATTGATGAGGGGACGACCGTCATGGACTGGATGGAGCAGGAGCGGGAGCGCGGTATTACGATTGTGTCAGCTGCCACTACGACTTTCTGGAACGGCTACCGGTTCAACATTATTGATACGCCGGGGCATGTCGATTTTACTGCGGAAGTTGAAAGGTCGCTTCGGGTGTTAGACGGCGGGATTACCGTTCTTGACGGAGAAGAGGGTGTGCAGTCCCAGTCAGAAACTGTCTGGCGCCAGGCGGATAAATATAAAGTGCCCCGGATCTGTTTTGTGAACAAAATGGACAAAATGGGGGCTGACCTTTGGACAACAGTTACATCCATTGAAGAACGGTTGGGAGTACGTACTGCTGTCATGGTCGTTCCGATCGGTCGGGAAAGTTCTTATATCGGCAACGTTGATCTTCTTACCCGGAAGGCGTTTATCTGGCACAGTGACGATCTCGGAGCAACATTTGATGTGAAAGACGTGCCGGAAGAAATAAAAAAAGAGGTTGAAAAGCACCGCCACGAGCTTATTGAACGGATTTCCGAAACAGACGATGCACTCCTTGAGAAATACCTCAATGGTGAAGAGCCGACGGTGGATGAGCTGAAAATTGCACTCCGAAAAGCAGTTATCGGCTATAAACTCGTTCCCGTATACGCAGGCACCAGTCTGCGCAATAAAGGAGTGCAGCCCTTATTGGACGCAGTGGTAGACTATCTTCCGTCACCTTTAGATCTTCCGGAAGTTGAAGGAACAGATCCCAAAACCGGAGAAAAAATTACAAGAAAACGCACCATTGATGAGTCGTTCTCAGGACTCGCGTTTAAAATCCAGATTGATCCGCATGTCGGAAAACTCACGTATGTCCGCATTTATTCAGGAAAAATAGTATCAGGATCGTATGCGTATAATTCAAGCAAAGGACTGAAGGAGCGAATCGGCAGGCTTCTCCTCATGCACGCAAATCAGAGGGAGGAGATACGGGAGGCGTTTGCCGGAGAAATCGTTGCGGTGGTCGGATTTAAAGACACGATAACCGGAGATACGATATCTGACGTCGGAAAACCCATTGTCCTTGAACAGATTTCATTTCCGGAACCAGTTATATCCCTGGCAATCGAGCCGAAAACGAAAAACGATTTGGAGAAAATGGGGTATGCCTTGCAGCGTCTTGCCGAGGAGGACCCGACGTTTAAAATTAAAAGCAACATGGAGACAAACCAGACGATTATCTGGGGTATGGGAGAGCTGCATTTGGATATTTTAGTCGACCGCATGAAGCGGGAATTCAAAGTGGAAGCAAATGTCGGAGCTCCGCAGGTCGCGTACAAAGAAACGATTACAACATCTGCAGAGGGGGAGGGAAAATACATCAAACAAACCGGAGGACATGGGCAATACGGACACTGCTTTTTACGCGTTGAACCGAAAAACAGGGGTGAAGGATATGAATTTATCAATGAAATAAAAGGCGGGACGATTCCCAGGGAATTCATCAATCCTATTGAAAAAGGAGCCAAGGAAGCTATGGAAAACGGAATTCTTGCCGGATACCCTCTGGTTGATATGAGTGTAGCTGTGTATGACGGATCATTCCATGAAGTGGACAGCTCGGAAATTGCGTTTAAAATTGCAGGGAGCATGGCACTCCAGAATGCAGTCAAGCAGGCAGCCCCGACGCTTTTAGAGCCCATCATGAAGGTGGAAGTAACGACTCCGGATGAGTACATGGGAGACGTGATCGGCGACTTGTCTTCCAAGCGGGCTCAAATTCTCGGAACGCAGAAACGGGGACTGGCAACGATCATTGTAGCTCATGTTCCTTTGGCAGAGCTATCAGGGTATGCTACGATATTGCGGAGTTTATCTAAAGGCAGAGCCTCCTATTATATGGAACCAAGCCATTATGAGGAAGTACCGAAAAACATTGCTGAAAAGATCATTGCGAAGCAAGGATAGAGTGTGATAGAATAAAAAATAGCCTTAGAGAGAGGATATTATTTTATTGTTGTCCTCCTTCACCTTACCTCCTCGCGATCCGCCGGCCGGCAGATCGGAGGGGCGGTTTCGGAGGATTTAAGAAACACTAAACTCTCCGCCGGCCGGCGGATCGTAAAGTGTTTCTAAAAAAAGGAGTATTATATGGCAGACCAACAGAAATTTATTCGCAATAAAACCCATCTGAACATTGGTACGATTGGTCACGTTGACCACGGGAAAACCACACTCACATCCGCTATTACCCATGTGTTAGCAAAAGCAGGTCTTGCAAAAGCGCTTAAATATGAGGAAATTGACAGCGCTCCGGAGGAAAAAGCCAGAGGTGTCACGATTAACATTCATCATTCGGAATACGAGACAGCCAAACGACATTACGCCCACATCGATGCGCCGGGTCATGCTGACTACATCAAAAACATGATTACGGGGGCCGCTCAAATGGACGGAGCAATACTGGTCGTATCAGCTCCGGACGGTCCGATGCCGCAAACCAGAGAACATATTTTGCTTGCCAAACAAGTCAACGTTCCGGCAATCGTGGTGTTTATGAACAAATGCGACATGGTAGAGGATAAAGAGCTTTTGGATCTTGTGGAGATGGAAGTTCGGGAGCTTTTGACCAAATACAAGTTCCCGGGAGACAAAGTTCCGGTCATCAGGGGGTCAGCACTCAAAGCGCTTCAGGGAGATGCGGAAGCGGAAAAAACCATCATGAAGCTCATGGATACCATCGATGAGTATGTTCCGGACCCGGTCAGAGCTTTGGATAAGCCATTTTTGATGCCGATTGAGGACGTCTTTTCCATCAAAGGTAGAGGTACAGTCGTTACCGGAAGAGTGGAACGGGGAAAAGTAAAAATCAACGACACCATTGAAATAGTCGGTATCCGGCCTACGCAGTCCACAGTCGTGACCGGAGTAGAGATGTTTCGGAAACTCCTTGATGAGGGGTTAGCAGGAGACAATATCGGAGTACTCCTGCGGGGTATTGAAAAAGATCAAGTGGAGAGGGGTCAGGTCTTGGCAGCTCCCGGATCAGTAAAACCGCATACGGAGTTTGAAGCGGAAGTCTATATCTTAGCCAAAGAGGAAGGCGGACGGCACACGCCGTTTTTCACCGGCTACCGGCCGCAGTTTTACATAAAAACGACAGATATAACGGCTGAAGTTACCCTTCCCTCTGGAGTTGAAATGGTTATGCCCGGAGACAGTACGAAAATGACCGTCAAACTCATCGTACCGGTAGCTCTTGAAGAAGGGTTACGGTTTGCCATACGGGAAGGCGGACATACGGTTGGAGCCGGAGTGGTAACAAAAATTATTGCTTAGGGTCCGTTCACAAATAACTTGATTCGGTATTTGTGAATACGGCCATAAGTGCTGCATCTGATGCGGCCTTAATTCACCATACAATGCCTAAAGGAAAAATTCGTGTACGTTTAAAATCTTACGACAGCAGAGTCATAGACGATTGCTGTCAAAAAATTCTTGATGTAGCAGTCAGGACCGGTGCCAAGGTTCTTGGTCCGGTACCCCTGCCTACAACGCGCGAACATTTTAACGTAGCACGAGCCGGATTTATTGACAGGAATAGCCGTGAAGATTTTAAGATCGTGACGCATAAACGGCTTATTGACATCATAGAGCCGACCGATAAAACGATAGATCAGATGATGCATTTGGACCTGCCGGCCGGCGTTGATGTGGAGTTGAAGACATAAATGCGATGAACACATGATGAACGTTACATGGGTGAGCGCGAGATTGAATCAAAATTGAAAAGAAAGAGATACTTTGGTATACTAAGGGACTTACTTATGGCCTATAGGTGGAAAATCACCATTACATAAGGAAATACCAAAAGTCTCGGTTTAAAAGGAATCGACCTTATTACCGAGGTCGATTTTTTTTGTGAAAAAAATGTTAAACGCTATACTTGGGACAAAAATTAAGCAGACACAGCAATTTACCGAAGCCGGAAAACGCATTCCGGTAACCATCTTGTCGGTCGGTCCGTGTTGGATTACCGCCATGGAAAAGACATGGGTCCAGCTTGGATTCGGAACAAAAAAACACATCTCAAAACCACTGCAGGGACACATACAAAAAGCGGGGATACAAGAAAAACCCCGCTTTTTACGTCAGATTCAGGTTTCAGAAATCGGAGACGCAAAACCCGGACAGGAAGTGCACGCCGAAGAAGTATTCTTGGCCGGGGATAAAGTAAAGGTTATCGGAATTTCAAAAGGGAAAGGATTTGCTGGAGTTATGAAACGGCACGGATTTCACGGAGGGCCGGCCACTCACGGTCAATCAGATCGGGCCCGGGCACCCGGATCCATAGGTCAAACAACGACACCGGGAAGAGTGTATCGGGGAAAACGGATGGCTGGAAGAATGGGCGGGGACAGGGTGACGGTCGGCGGATTGTCGGTCGTGAGTGTGGACAAGGAGCATCAAACCATGACGATCAAAGGACTTGTTCCCGGAGGCACAAACGGAATTCTTATCATTCAAAAAGAAAAGTAAAACAGAGTATGCCGCGTACTAAAAAACCAATCACAGAAAAAAAACCAAAGGCCAGTTCAAAAAAGAGAGCGGTCGTTGCGGTTGATAAAAAAAACATGCTCTTCCCTATTTGGTCAGTCAAAGGAGAAAAGACGGGACGTATTTCCGTACCAAAGGATGTATTTGGCGCTCCATACAACATCCAGCTTGTTTCTCAGGCAATCCGCGTTTTCCGGATCAATCAACAAGAAGGATCAGCCGGGACAAAAACCAGAGGGATGGTTGAAGGTTCAACCAGAAAAATCTACCGGCAAAAAGGGACAGGGAGAGCCAGGCATGGAGGAATACGAGCGCCCATTTTTGTCGGCGGAGGCATTGTATTTGGGCCGCAGCCAAAGGACATTCATAAAAACCTTCCGAAAAAAATGAAAAGGAAAGCGTTGGCTAGCGCTCTTTCCTGGGCAGCAGCAAACAATAAAATAAAAATTATTGACGGACTTTCAGAGCTTCCGGTAAAAACAAAAGCATTTGATCAGATGCTCAAAAACATCCAGGTGTCCAACCGTATTCTGTTCGTCTACTCAAAAGAAACAGAATCAGTTGTGAGAGCGGTACGGAATATGAGAGATGTTACCGTACGTCCTTTTGACAGTCTGAATACATTCGACGTGATGACTCATGCACATACTGTTTTTGCAAAAGATGCCCTTGTTTCTTTTATTGAGAGATACATGAAAAAGTGATATGAAAACCTATATTGTAAAACCGTTGATTACAGAAAAGACGATGCACATGAGCCAGGGAGGATGGTATACTTTCCGATCCGATGTGTCGGCAAACAAAAACAGTGTGCGAAAAGAAATTGAGAAATTGTACTCTGTTTCCGTAGAAAAGGTTCGATCAGGTCTTATGCACGGAAAAGTACAGCGGGTCGGCCGAAAAGGGAAAACGGCAAAAAAGAGCGATTGGAAAAAAATATGTGTGAAACTGAAAGCAGGTCAGACAATTGATGCATTCCAAATCGGAGGGCAGGAAGAAAAAAAATGAAAAAAATGAAAAATCTCTCATCGATTCTCAAAAAGCATTCCGGCCGGGATTCTCGGGGGCATGTTTCCATGCGCCATCAGGGAGGACGCCATAAACGGTTTTATCGAACTATTGACTGGTTGCGGGATAAAGATGATATTCCGGCAATAGTCTCAAGTATTGAATATGATCCGAACAGATCATCTGACATCGCACTTCTTACATATCGGGATGGAGAAAAACGGTATGTCATAGCTCCTGTTGGGCTTACCGTCGGGCAGGCGGTAGCAAGCGGGGAAACGGTTGATATCAAAATCGGGAATGCGTTGCCCTTGCGGTCCATTCCCATCGGAACGATCGTACACAACCTTGAAATTAAACCGGGAAGCGGAGCTCAAATGGTCAGGAGCGCCGGATCAAGTGCTGTTGTTTTGGCAAAGGATCAGGACAGTATTCAGATAAAGCTTCCGTCAGGAGAAATTCGGGTTTTTCATGGAGGGTGTAAAGCAACAATCGGACAAATCGGCAATGTCGATAGGAAAAATCAGGTCATCGGAAAAGCAGGAAGAAGCCGGCACATGGGGAGGCGCCCGACGGTCAGAGGCGTTGCTCAAAACCCGAGATCACATCCGCACGGAGGCGGAGAAGGCAGGAGCGGTATAGGCATGCCGTCTCCCAAGTCTCCGTGGGGCAAACCAACGCTTGGAAAGCGCACCAGAAAACGTGTAAAATATAGCGATCAATTTATAGTAAGCAGGAAAAAGAAGTAACCAGGTAGTGAAGTTTCGACACGCCTTTAGTCTTTGCCGAATACAGACTATCTGGTTATATAAAAGGCTAATTATTAAAGAAAGGAATTGAGTTTTTGACGGCGTAATAGGCAAAGGTCGAAACTCTACTACCTGGTATGGCACGAAGTAGTTCTAAAGGTCCGTATATAGATAAACGCTTATTGAGCAAAGTCCTGAAGCAAAAAGGAGGAAGGGATAGAACTCCCATTAAAACATGGGCCCGCAGCTGTCAAATTCCTCCGGAATTTGTAGGAGCGACTCTGGGAGTTCACAACGGGCACATGTTTCATGAAGTGTTTATCAGTGAGTCCATGGTGGGGCATCGGTTGGGAGAATTTTCTCCGACCCGAATCTTTAAAGGTCATGGTCAGGTAACAAAACGGACGATGGACAAGACGTAGAGAGAATAAATACGAAGCACGAAGCACGAAATCCGAAATAAATTCAAATATTTAAATATTAAAAATTCGAATTTTGATATTGTTTCGAATTTCGATATTCGGATTTTGAATTTAACTAACATATGGAATATACAGCGACGGCAAAATATTTGAGAATCAGCACCCGGAAAGTCCGGTTGGTCGCTGATGCGATTCGATTGCTTTCCCCGGAACAAGCGCTTCAGCAGCTTTCCCGTATGCCGAAGCGTTCCGGAATGTTTTTGAAAAAGATTATTGATTCAGCGCTTGCAAATGCGCATGGAAAAAATCAAAAAAGCCCGGAATCTCTTCGGTTTCTTCGCATTGATGTTTCCCAAGGACCGTCCATGAAAAGGTGGCACGCAGTATCCAAAGGGACGGCGCACGCCTATAAAAAGCGCATGACCCACATACGGGTCGTTCTTACAGACGATGTGGATATTACCGAACATAAAACTGTTAAAGGAGGAAAAAGATGAACACATGATTTAAAACAACATGATTAGCACGTGAATGTAGATATCATGTGCTCATCAATGCTTCGGTAATCATGTGCTCATCACGTGTAACCCATGGGACAAAAAATTAATCCAAAAATATTCCGGCTTGGGGGCGTCTATTCATGGAATTCGCGGTGGTTTGCCAATAACCGGCGGTATGGGGAATTTTTGCTCGAAGACGTGAAACTTCGGGAGTATTTAAGAAAAAAATTGAAAATTGCAGGTTTCCTGGAAGTGGAAATTGAACGGTCGATTAACAAAATGAAACTCACCATTCACGTATCCAAGCCCGGTATTGTTATCGGTCGGGGGGGAAGCGGACTTGAAGATATGAAAAAAGCAATTGAGCGGTTTTTGTTTCATTTCCGGACAGTGCGTCAGAAAAACGCACCAACCCGGTTTTTGAAAGAAACAGGCAAATTAAAGGTTGAAATTGCTGTTGAACCGGTAAAAGAACCGAATTTAAGCGCAGCGTTGGTTGCAGGTTCGATTGCTGACCAGCTTATTCGGAGAATTCCTCCGAAACGCGCTTGCAACCAGGCAATTGAACGGGTGATGAATGCAGGAGCAGTAGGAGTGAAAGTGCTTTTGTCGGGCCGGATAAATGGCGCGGAAATTGCACGGCGGGAAAAATTTACCATGGGGTCAATTCCCTTATCAACCATACGGGAAGAGGTGGATTTTGCGGTAAACCCTGCGTTAACCAAATCAGGATACGTTGGAGTAAAAGTATGGATCTGTAAAAAGATGAACACGTGAGCGAAGAACATGATGAGCACGTGAGACTGTTTTCATGTGCTCATCACATACGAAGTATGCTACAGCCAAAACGGACAAAATATAGAACAACATTTCGGGGAAAACGCCGTGGGAAGGCAGTGAGGGGGAGTATGGTTGATTTCGGCGAATTTGGCCTGAAGGCAGTTACCCATGGATGGGTATCTGCTAGGCAAATTGAAGCGGCCCGAAAAGCCATGACGCATTTTATTAAACGCGGTGGACGGGTATTTATCCGTATTTTTCCGGATAAGCCGATTACAAAAAAACCGCCGGAAACCCGGATGGGAAGCGGGAAAGGCGATGTTTTTGAATACGTTGCTGTCGTGAAACCCGGACGGATTATGTTTGAAATGAGCGGCGTAACAGCGGGAGATGCCAAGGAGGCCATGCGGCTTGCCTCCGCAAAACTGCCGGTGAAATCACGGTTTATCGTAAAAAGCGTCGTATGAAATACAAAGAAAAACAGAATTTAAAAAAGACAAGCGTACCGGAGCTTTTAAAGGAAGCGGAGAAGTTAGAGGAACAGCAAAGAAAAATTCGGGTGGATCGATATACGAAACAGATGAAAAATTCGCGTGAGGGGAAAAATATTCGGAAAAAAATAGCAGTGATATTGACGTTTATAAAAGAAAAAGAATTACAGAATGCATAGTCATCTCGATCCCGATGTAATCGGGAGAGAGATCTAAAAAACGAAATTAAAGAATGAAAGGATATATGGATAAGCAAAGCACTAAGGATAAACAGTCGAATAAAGGCAAAAATTTTATCGGAACAGTTCTCTCTATCCACACGGCAAAAACCGCAAAAGTGGAAGTCGGGTATATAAGAAAACACCCGATGTATAAAAAAGCATTAAACAGAACGAGAAGATTTGCCTGTCACAATGAATTAACAGATATGAGAGTCGGGGACACCGTTGAAATTTGCCAGATTCGCCCCATGAGCAGAACAAAACATTTTTCTATTGTGAGAAAGATGTAATACATTTTATAGGAGTTATGCAGTCTGTCATCGCGAGGATCCCGACGTCATGTCGGGAGACGAAGCGATCTCTATAATAAAGATTGCTTCCCCCGCCAAAGGCGGGGTCGCAATGACAATCTATGTGACCGTATGATGCGTAAGTCCTAATTTTATATATGATACAACGACGGACAAAATTAGTACCAGCAGATAATTCAGGAGTGAGCGCTATGACGGTCATCCATATTTATGGATCGTCCAAACGCCGGTTTGCGACACTTGGAGATATTGTGCAGTGTGTGGTGAGATCAGCAGATCCGCAGGGGCTTGTGAAAGATGATGAGCTGGTACGGGTGGTTATCGTACGGACAAGAAAAGAATTCGGGCGACATGATGGTTCATATATCCGGTTTGACGACAACGCTGGGGTAGTGATTGATGTTGATGGAAATCCGCGGGGTACCCGGATTTTCGGGCCCGTTGCACGGGAAGTAAAAGAACGCGGATTTGATAAAATTGCCAGCATGGCTATGGAGATGTATTAAATATATGCCGGGTAGTGAATCCGCACTACGATGCGACCTATCTTGGCAAAAGGAACATTATGAGTAATAAAAAAGAACATATGTGCATGCTATCCGTCTTCGCATCGTTGAAGAACGATGCAGTGCGGATCTACTACCCGGTATGAAACTGAAAAAAGGCGATGAAATTATCGTAATAGTCGGAAAAGACAAAGGCCGGAAAGGGAAGGTCGAGAAGGTGTTCCTAAAAAACGACACCGTTTTTATACCCGGCATCAATGTATATAAACGGCATACGAAAAAGAGAGATGATAAACATCCGGGGGGGATTATCAGTCTGCCAAAACCGATCAAAGTCTCTAAAGTTATGCTTGTATGTCCTTCATGTAGTCACATGACCCGTATTGGATATAAAAAACTGAAAGATGAAAAAATACGCATATGCAGAAAGTGCGGACAAAAAATAAACTCATGAAATCCTATATATTTGATCAGTACCGGAAAGAGATTATTCCTAAGCTGCAACACCAATTCGGGATAGAAAATCCGATGGCTATTCCGCAGCTTATGAAGATTGTTATCAACTGCGGATTAGGAGAAGCGCTTACCGATAAAAAAGCAATGGAGAAGATGAGAACTCAGCTTCAGATTATGTGCGGTCAAAGACCTGTCGTGACAAAGGCCAAAAAGGCAATCTCTTCATTTAAACTCCGGGAGGGTGATCCGATTGGTCTTAAAGTGACCTTGAGAAAAAAGCGCATGTGGGATTTTTTCACCCGGCTTATCTGTGTTGCTCTTCCCCGTGTTCATGATTTTCGGGGAGTGCCCAAAAATGGATTTGACGGAAAAGGGAATTATACGTTAGGACTGTCCGAACAAACGGTTTTTCCGGAACTGGATTTTGACCTTGTTGATAGAGTTCGGGGATTTGAAATAACATTTGTGACAACTGCAAAGACAAATGATGAAGGAAGGGGACTTTTAGAGGGATTAGGGGTCCCGTTTGAAAAATAATCAGGTAGTAGAATTTCGATTTTTCCTCTCAATAAGAGAGAGTGAATCAAAACAAACTACCATAATAACAATCTATAAGGAGGAGGAAAAAAAGAAAAAAATCAAAGAATTTGATTTTTTTATCGAAATTTCACTACCTGAATGGCTAAATTATCTGACGTTGTAAAATTTCAAAAAAAGCAAAAATTTACCGTTCGGTTTAAGAACAGATGTTCACTGTGCGGCAGATCGAGAGGATATATGCGTAAATTCGGTGTTTGCCGGATATGTTTTCGGGAACGTGCATATCGGGGAGAACTGCCGGGAGTCATTAAGGCATCCTGGTAAAAAGGAGAAAAATATGCCAGGTAGTGAAGTTTCGACACGCCTTTGCTTTTTGTCGAACATATACTACTTGGTTATATAAAAGCTTAATTATAAAGAAAGGAATTGAGTTTTCGACGGCGTAAGAGACAAAAAGGTCGAAACTCTACTACATGGTATGGTCGGAGATCCAATAGGCGACATGATTATCCAAATAAAAAATGGAGGATTAGCGGGAAAACGCGTTATTGTCCTTCCGTATTCCAAAGAAAAAGAATGGATCGGTAAGATTTTGGTACGCGAAGGGTATATAACACGTATAGAAAAAACCGGAGAGCTTCCCCATGCTGACCTTCGCATCATACTCCGGTATGTTGACGGAGTTCACGTCATTGATGGAGTAAAAAGGATGAGTAAACCCGGGATCAGGTTGTATGTAGATAAGCATTCTATCCCGTCAGTTATGGGAGATATCGGCATTACAATTCTTTCTACATCACAAGGAGTCATGACAGGAAAAGAAGCGAGAAAACACGGTATCGGAGGAGAACTTTTGTGTGAAATTTGGTAAACGTACGGTCATTTCGAACCCAAGTGAGAAATCCCAAAACGGGATCCCTCGCAAAGCCTCGGGATGACGAGAAAAAAATGTCACGAATAGGAAAATCACCAATTACTATAAAACCAACCGTTGCAGTAACGGTTGACGGGCGCACAGTTTCTGTCAAAGGGATAAAAGGATCACTGACGCTTGTTATTCCCAAGGGAATAACGGTAGATGTGAAAGATCAGATAATTTTAGTAAAGACCGAAGCAAATGATACGAAGATGAATGCCCTTCATGGATTCGTCAGGGCTCAGATGGTAAATATGATTACAGGAGTAAGCGAGGGGTGGACAAAAACACTTATGCTGTCAGGCGTCGGATACAGAGCAGTAGTAACAGGAAGTGATCTTATAGTAACAGTCGGATTTTCTCACCCTGTCACGATGAAACCGCCGCCAGGAATACAATTTTCTTTGACAGAAGGAAAAATAGTTGTAACCGGAATTGATAAACAGCTCGTAGGACAGGTCGCTTCAGATATTCGGAAAATAAAACCGCCGGAGCCGTATAAAGGAAAGGGAATCATGTACGAAGGAGAGCACATCCGGAAAAAAGCAGGAAAATCAGCAAAAGGCGTCGGTGGAGCGCCGGGTGCAGTGAAATAAAAAGGAATACCTATGATACACCAAGTCACGATAAAACAACGACGGTCAAAACGGGTAGCAAGAATCCGGGCAGCGTTGGTAGGGAGCGTGAGACGTCCGCGGCTCGCGATCTTTCGGTCGCATAGGAGCTTGTATGGGCAACTTATTGACGATGAAAAACAAATAACCATCGGATCGGTAAAGACAGGAGGAACAAATACAGCCTCCGGATCGGCACTCGGAACTTCCATTATTGATCTTTGCAGGAAAAAAAAGATTAAACAGCTTATATTTGATCGGGGAGGATACAAATATCATGGTGTTATCAAACAAGTAGCAGATACGGTCCGGGAAGGAGGAATCATTGTATGATGCATGATAGCCGTCATATTTCTGAATTTGAGGAAAAAATCGTACAGGTTAACCGTGTATCCAAAAAAACAAAAGGCGGAAATAAAATCGGATTTTCCGTCCTGGCAGTTGTTGGAGACAGGAAAGGCCGGGTCGGTGTTGGTTTAGGAGGAGCTCCGGATGTTTCCTCATCGGTAAAAAAAGGCGTGAATTATGCAAAAAAGCATATGATTACCGTGCCGATGAAAGGAACGACAATACCGTTTGAAATAAATATTAAACTCGGCGCTGCAAAAGTGCTGTTAAAGCCGGCTCCCCCGGGAACCGGAGTTGTCGCAGGAGGAGCAGTACGGGCTGTTGTTGAAGCAGCCGGAATTAAAGATATCGTTTCAAAAATATTAGGTACCAAAAATCAGGCATCCAATGTGTATGCCACAATTGAGGCATTGCGACAGCTGGGACAAAAAGGGAAACAACGGTTGGCTCATCAGGAAGTGAAAAAATCCTAAAAAAATCAAAAGGAATTTTAGTATGAATGAAAAAATTATACAAACACTCGTTCACAAAAGAAAGAAGCGTCTGGGTCGGGGTCATGGGTCTGGCAAAGTAAAAACCAGCGGACGGGGAACAAAAGGCCAAAACGCCAGAGGAAAAGTTCATTTTGGCTTTGAAGGAGGACAACTACCGTTAACCCGCCGTTTGCCGTTTTTGCGGGGGAAAAGCAAAAATAAAAGCATTCAGAAAAAATCCAGAGTCATAGAAGTTTCAAAATTACAGATATTTTCAAAGAATGCAGACGTTACCCAACATACTCTTAAAGAGAAAGGGCTTTTGAAAAAGGACGAGTCAGCCAAAATTCTTGCTGGGAAAATACCGTTAGCCGTTCCGCTGTGCGTGAGCGTGCCGGTTTCAAAAAGCGCTAGAAAAATCATTGAGGCCGCAGGAGGAACTGTGGTTCTTGAGAAATAAGGTAAATTGACGTACGCTTATTAGGTCATGAATACAATTCTGTCTCCACTTATTAACAGTTGGAAAACGCCGGAGTTGAGAAAAAAAATTCTTTTCACCGCAGCCCTTTTTGTCGTGTTTCGGTTATTTGCTCACATTCCGACGCCAGGCGTTGATACGGGGAAACTTGCACAACTCTTCTCCCAAAACCAATTCCTGGGGCTTCTGGATATTTTTTCCGGAGGAACCTTGGTGAATTTTTCAGTCCTTGCCCTTGGCATTAACCCGTATATCAATGCATCCATTATCATGCAGCTTTTGACCATTGTATTTCCGGTTCTGGAGGAATTGCAGAAAGAAGGAGAGTACGGCAGAGAAAAGATAAATCAGTATACGCGCATGATAACCGTGCCTCTGGCAGCGTTTCAGGCAATCGGTATGTATGCCCTCCTGAAAAATCAGGGCATTGTTTCCCATGTGGACCCCCTGACCATTGTGACAGTCATTGTGACGATGGTAGCCGGCACTGTGCTGGTCATGTGGCTCGGAGAGCTGATCACGGAATACGGCATCGGGAATGGCATATCACTTCTTATTTTTGCCGGAATCGTAGGACGGATGCCTGTTGCTTTGGGACAAACATTTGCCAGCGCCACCCCAGAATCAGCAACCAGCAGCATTCTTTTGGTGGGAGTTGCACTTCTTGTGATCGGAGCGACCGTGTATATCAATGAAGCAGTACGGAGGATCCCTGTCCAATATGCCAGACGTGTGCGGGGCAATAAAGTCTACGGCGGCGGGACGTCATATCTGCCCCTCAGAGTCAATCAGGCAGGGGTCATTCCGATTATCTTTGCCGTATCCATGGTTCTTATTCCGTCTTTAATCGGCGGATTTTTACAACAAGTCAAACAGCCAACCCTCATCGCAATCGGAAAATTCCTTACGTTTGCCTTTAACCCCAACGGTGTCTGGTATAACCTGATTTATTTTTTGTTAGTTATCGGATTTACGTATTTCTATACGGCGATCACCTTTAATCCGACAAAAATTGCCTCCGAGATTCAAAAATACGGCGGATTTATTCCGGGTATCCGCCCCGGAAGTCCGACGTCGTCGTATTTAAACTACATCCTGACAAGGATAACGCTTGCAGGAGCCCTCTTTTTGGGAGTTATTGCCATATTCCCTTCTGTTGCCAAAGGGACGACGGGCATGGCAACGCTTCTTATCGGAGGTACCGGCGTTCTTATCGTGGTGTCCGTGGTTCTTGAAACAGTCAAAGCATTGGAAGCCCAGCTGGTGATGAGAAACTATGATGGATTTTTGAAAGATTAGTATGCCAGGTAGTGAAGTTTCGACACGCCTTTGTTCTTTGCCGAGTACATAACTATCTGGTTATACAAAGCTGATGTTTATTTAAAGAAAGGAATTGAGTTCTCGACGGCGTTATAGGCAAAGGTCGAAACTCTACTACCTGGTATGCATATTATCTTTTACGGTCCGGAAGGGTCAGGAAAAGGAACACAGGCAAAACTTCTGGCGGACGTACTGCATTACCCTGTTTTAACTTCAGGAGATTTGGTGCGGGATGCAGCCCAAAACGACAAGGGAATTATTGGGGTCGTGTGTAAACAAGCTCTCGATGAGGGGAAATACGTCGCCAACAGTGAAATGGAAGTTTTGTGGAAGTGGCGTCTTAAAGAAGATGATGCAAAAGGCGCGTGGATCATGGATGGATTTCCCAGAAATGTTGAACAGGCGAAATTTTTAGATGACAAAATCGATAAGTACGGATATAAAGTGGAACTTGTATTCTGCCTCCAAATTCCAGAGGAAGAGTCTATTAAAAGACTATCAGCAAGAAACAGGCCGGCCTATGGGGGAAGCACCGAAAACCATGATTCTCTTGAGAGGATAAAAACCAGGCTTGCCATGTACAGAGAGGCAGAAATTGATATGCTTAAGTATTACCGGCAAAAAGGGGTGCTTGTCGAAATTGACGCGAATGAATCCATAGAAGAGGTGCACAGAGATATAATGAAGGTTATACAAAAAATTCAATAACAAAAAAACAACATGAAGAAAATTATCATTGGTCTTGTCGGATTTCCCGGATCCGGAAAAACCACAGTGGCGAAATATTTGGAAGAGAAAGGATTTTTCCGGGTAACACTCTCGGATATTATTAAAGAAGAGGCGATAAAGGAAGGTATACAAACGTTTTCAAGGGAATTTCTTCAGGAATACGGAAATGTTCTTCGGACAACATACGGACCCCAAATTCTTGCCCAACGCGCATTAGAGAAGATAAAAAACGGAAATGGTGAGAAGATTGTCATTGACGGCATACGGAATATCCATGAAATCCGATTTCTCAAACAACAGGATAATTTTTTCCTTGTTGCATTAGACAGTCAACCAGAAGAGCGGTATCAACGGTTAGTCGCGGCAAAAGGACGGGAATGGACAGGTTCCTATGAGAATTTTCTAAATCAAGAGGAAAAAGAGAAAAAGCTTGGATCAGAAGATGTGGGCATTCGGGTCGGAGAGTGCGTTAATGAAGCTACATATCGGATAAAAAACTTTACAAGCAAGGAAGATTTATATAGGGATATTGACGCAATGATAAATACAATAAAGAGAAAAGAATACAATCATGTATACCGTGTGGTTTTTCTAGGCGTGCCCGGTTCAGGAAAAGGGACACAGGGCAAACTTCTGTCTCAAGATCTTCATATTCCCCGGCTTTCTGTGGGAGCTTTGATTAGGCGCCACTTTACAGATAAAACAAAAGAGGGGATAGAGGTTGGGGAGTATATGCTTCGCGGAGAAGCAATTCCGGCCGAAAACTATAGTCGCATGGTTGTGCCATGGCTTTTGAGGCATCAAGACGGATTTGTCGTAGATAATCTTGTGCGGACACAAGAACAGCTTAACAGTTTTCGTCAGTTTCAAAAAAAGAATGCATTTAGCCTCACAAAGGTATTTTATTTACACATATCCGAGGATGAAGCAAAACGCCGTCTTTCGGAAAGGAAAAACACAAAGGAACGTCCGGATGAGACAGAGGAGGCAATTCACCAGCGTTTCATGACATTTAAAAAAAGCATTAGAGAGATACGGGATTATTTTGAACAGCTTGGAATTTTTGAGGCAGTAAATGCTGATCGTTCGGCAGAAGATATCCACAAAGACATCCTTCAGTCTCTTGGTCTATAAATACGATATGATTTTAATAAAATCTCCTGAAGAAATTTCCATCATGAAAGTCGGTGGGGGGAAGCTTTGGACCATTCTTCAAATCCTTCTTTCTCAAGCCAAAGCAGGTGTGTCTCTCACTACGATTGAAAAAAACGCACGAAATTCCATCCAAAAAGCCGGGGGTGTTCCGTCATTCATGACTGTCAAAGGATACCAATGGGCAACATGCCTGTGTCTCAATGAACAGGTTGTTCACGGAATACCTTCTGCATATATATTACAGGAAGGCGATGTATTAACTATTGATGTCGGGATGGAATACAAAGGATTACATACTGATACCGCGTGGACGAAAATAATTCAGAATTCAAAATTCAAAATTCAGAATCAAGAATATAAACAAAAACTTCGATTTCTAAAAACAGGGGAAGAGGTGTTAAAGAAGGCAATCGGGGTAGCAAAAGCAGGGAATCGGGTGGGACACATATCTCAAATAATTGAGCAAACGATTACCTCATTTGGGTACGATGTCGTCCAGTCTTTAACCGGTCACGGGGTTGGAAAGAAGCTTCACGAGGAGCCGATGATTCCCGAATATCTGGATAAACCTATAGAAAAAACACCGCTTCTTACCCCAGGTATGACCCTGGCTATTGAAGTTATTTATGCCATGGGAAAAGGAGCTATTGTCTATCCAAATCAAGACGGTTGGACATTAGCCGCAAAAGACCGGTCATTAACCGCTGTTTTTGAAAAAACCATAGCCATAGAGGAGTCGGAAACGTTCGTGTTGACCGGAAGCTGAATTTACGGTACAATTGAACCCTTGACGAAAAAAATAATCTTTACCCGGGCCATGCAGAAGGTCATGGAGGGTTTTGTTTTTCATGTTTTGAACATATATGACGCATCAGGGAAACATTGAAGTAGAAGGTGAGGTAACGGAATGCCTGCCAAGTACGTTATTTCGCGTGAAACTGCCAAACGGAAGAATTGTTTTATGTCATTTATCCGGAAAAATGAGATTGCATTTTATCCGCATTTTACCGGGAGACAGAGTGCGTTTAGAGATGACACCATACGACGCAACAAAGGGAAGAATTGTATATAGAATAAAGTGAATACGCCAGGTAGTGAAGGTTCGACACGCTTTCATCTTTGCTGAACATAGTATGCTATCTGGTTATATAAAAATGTATTACAAGAAGGAGAATATTGAGGTTCTGACAGCGTAAAAGGCAAAGGTCGAACCTCTACTACCTGGTATGAAAGTTCGTGCAAGTGTGAAACAAATGTGCAACAAATGCAAAATAGTCCGGAGGAAAGCCCGGGTATATGTCGTGTGCGAAAACCCGAAGCATAAACAGAGACAAGGATAATGAATTGAAAAAGCACAAAACTCTAATATCTAAATCCTAATTTTGTTTTTGATATTATTTAGGATTTCGTGCTTAGAATTTAGGATTTTATTGATATATGGCGCGTATTTCAGGAGTCGATATTCCAAACGAAAAACGGCTTGATATAGGGCTTACGTACCTGTATGGTATCGGCCGATCAAATGTAAAATCACTTTTAAAAGACGTAGAGATGGATCCGGCAAGGAGAGTAAAAACACTGACCGATGAGGAAATCAGTAAAATTGCAAAAGTAATTGATAAAAATTTTCTTGTTGAAGGAGACCTCCGGCAGGAGGTTTCCGGTAATATTAAGCGTCTGAAGGAGATTGGTGCGTATCGGGGAGCAAGACACGCGAAAAATCTGCCGACCAGAGGCCAGCGGACCAAATCCAACGCCCGCACAAAACGAGGGAAGAGGTCAACGGTTGGCGCCCAAAAAAAGGATGACCGCATAAAACAAACAGAGGCAAAAGCAGAATCACCGGAGAAAAAATAAAGGGTTCAAATGTCATTGCGAGCCCCGCTCTGCGGGGCGAAGCAATCTTTATAATAAAGATCGCTTCGTCTCCCGACGTGACGTCGGGATCCTCGCGATGACAGAGTGCGTAAGTCGAAATATATGGCACAATCAAAGCAAAAACAGGCAGTCGAAAAAGGAAAAGTATTTATCACGGCTACGTTTAATAATACGCTCGTTACAGTCACGGATGAAAAGGGAAATACTCTTTTTTGGGGATCAGCCGGACTGGTAGGATTTAAAGGCGCTCGGAAAGCGACTCCCTATGCAGCCACAACCGCAGTTGAAGTTGTTGCACGAAAAGCTCAAGAAGCAGGACTTCGTGAAGTGGAAGTGTTTATTAAAGGCCCGGGGTCCGGCAGAGACGCCGCGCTTCGGGCTCTCAAGGCAGTCGGACTTCACATCACGCTTATTGCAGATGTCACGCCGATTCCGCACAACGGGGTGAGGCCGAAGAAGAAGAGGAGAGTCTGAGATGAATTCAGAGTTCAGAATCTAGAATTCAGAATAAAATTGAATATAAAAAATATATTTGGTTTTGATTTAATTCGTAATTCTGAATTTGATTCATTCTGAATTTTGAATTTTAGATTCTAAATTGATTATATGGCACGCTATACGGGTCCAAAAAACAGACTGGCTCGGCGCGAAGGCGTTGATTTGGGCATGAAAACAGTCGGTTCTCATGCCCATGCTCAGCTTTTGAGACGCCTCAACATTGTGCCGGGACAGCACGGGGTGAAAGGAAAAAGGAAAATTTCCGATTACGGCGTACAGCTCCGGGAAAAACAAAAAGTTAAACGCATGTATGGCATGCTGGAGCGGCAATTCCGGAAAATTTTTGCAAAAGCAAAAAAGTTCCGGGGCAATACCGGCGAACAGTTTATCCAGTTTTTAGAAACAAGACTTGATAATACGCTGTTCCGAATGGGACTTTCTCCAACGCGGGCATGTGCCCGGCAACTGGTATCCCATAGGCATGTCACGGTCAACGGAAAAACGGTTGCGACCCCGTCGTTTGAAGTGGAAAAAGATCAGGTTATTTCTCTTTCCGGGAAAGGAATGGAAGTCCCCGGTGTGAAAAAAATGCTGGATGAAAAAAACATACAATTGCCCGGATGGGTAGAACGAAAGGGCCCTGTCGGGAAAGTTGTCCGTTTGCCCATGCGGACTGACGTAACTGATGACATAAACGAACAATTAATTATTGAGTTTTATAGTCGCTAGGGCCGCACTCGTAAATAACGTGATACGTATTTTTTTTGAAGATGCGGCATTAAGGGCCGTATTCACAAATACCCAAATCAAGTTATTTGTGAACGGACCCTAAAAAAGGAGATATATATGATGCTTGAACCAATATTTTCCATTAAAACCGATAGTGAGAGGAGTGACTACGGAAGATACAGTATTGAACCATTATCACAGGGATACGGTCAGACATTAGGCAATAGTTTGCGGAGAGTACTTCTTACTTCCCTTCCGGGATCCGCAATTGATTCAGTGAAAATTACCGGCGTAAAACATCAATTTTCAACCCTGCCGGGGTTAAAAGAAGATGTTATCGAATTTTTGCTCAATGTGAAACGGATTCGCTTAAGCGTTCCGGACAACACGCCGGTTACTTTGACGCTTTCAAAAAAAGGACCGGGAGAAATTACCGCAGGAGATATCCAAACACCCCCGGGAGTGACCATTGTCAATCCTGATCTTGTGCTTGGCATACTTTCTGATAAAAAAGCGGCAATCGAAATGCAGTTGTTTGCCCAGCGTGGGTATGGATATGTGACTGCTGAAGAGGTGGCAGTCCGGGAAGTGGGAGTTATTCCCTTAGACGCGTTATACTCCCCGATTGTCCGCGTCAACTACAAGGTGGAAGCAACCCGTGTGGGAAGAATGACGAATTTAGATAAGCTGGTCATTGAAATTTGGACTGATGGAACCATTGCGCCGCAGGAGGCATTGCTGTCAGCAGCAAAAATTCTTGTTTCCTATTTTATGCAGGTGTATGAACCGAAAGTAAAAAGTGCTGAAGAGCCGGCAGCCGTTATATCGAATATTTCCGATGACGTATTGAAAATGCGGATTGAGGAGTTGGATATCCCAACCCGCATCGTGAATGCATTAGGAAACGGCGGAATCGAAACAGTTGGACAGCTTCTGGGTACTCAGAGATCTGATCTTATGAAGATTAAAAATCTCGGCGTGAAGTCGATTTCTATCGTAGAAGAAAAGCTGAAAGAAAAAGGCGTTGCGCTAATGGTATAGCGCGATGAGCACGTGAGAAAAAACATGATGAGCACGTGATACTATTTTCATGTGCTCATCTCGAAGCTTTGAATCATGTGCTAATCATAATATGCATCATTCGGTATTCGGCAAGAAGCTGTCGCGGACAAAAAATGAGCGGAAACGCTTATTTTCCAATCTCATACGGGATATTATTCTCCATGGGAAAATCGTGACATCTCAGGCAAAAGCCAAAGCGGTTCAACCGCTCATGGAAAAGCTTATTTCGAAAGCAAAAAAAGGAACTGATGCAAACAGGCGCAGAATTTTACAAACGATTCCGCATGGAGATATTGTCGATATGCTCTTGAGAGACGCGAAAGACCGGTTCTCCCAAAGAACGAGCGGATTTACAAGAATAATAAAAATCGGGAACATCAGAAGCGACGGATCCGAAGAAGTCATGCTTTCATTTGTTGATGAGGCTATTGTGAGAGAACCGGTAAAATATGAACAAAAAGAGACTAAGAACAAAGAGACTAAGGAGATTAGGAAACCCGTAAGAACTAAAAAAGAAACAAACGCTATAAAAGGGAAAAGGGGAGGGAAAAAATGAGCATGCGCTCATTTCTTATCACGTGCTCATCACGTAGCTTTTAATCACGTGCTCATCATATTTATGAAATCAACTACCATAAAGTCAACAAAAGCAAAGGACATTAAACGCGCATGGCACCTTATTGACGTGAAGGGGAAAACCATTGGAAATGCAGCGACAGAAATTAGCGTCAAGCTCATGGGCAAACAAAAAGCTAATTTTGTCCGTCATCTGGATTGCGGTGATTTTGTGGTCGTTATCAACAGCAAACTCGTTGAATCGACAGGAAAGAAAGAAACAAAGAAAATGTACGGTGTGTATTCCGGATATCCGGGTGGATTGAAACAGAAAGCTCTGTGGCAGATCCGTCAGGAAAATCCAAATGAAATTATCCGTCACGCGGTATGGGGCATGCTTCCCACAAATAAACTCAGGGACCGATTGGTTACCCGATTATTTATCTATCCTGATGAAAACCATCCGTATAAAGATAAATTTCATATATAAATTTTATAATTTTTATTATTTTTATGGATTCAGATAAAACACCAGAACCTAAAAAGAAAGAATCATCGGCAGTAAAAGAACCAAAAGTGAGCGTTCTTTCCTACTATGAGGCAGTTGGGAGACGGAAATCCGCGTCAGCTCGCGTGCGGCTCTATGTGACCAAAGACGAGACAATGACGATTGACGGGAAAGAAGTGACAAAGGGCAATCTTCTTATTAATAAGAGATCAGGAGAGCACTATTTTCCCGGTGAGATTATGAAGAAACTGTATATGGAACCTTTCCGGACGACAAATACCCTAAACAGGTTCGTCGTAAGCGGAAAAATTGCGGGAGGGGGGTTGCATGGGCAGCTGGAAGCATTTATCCATGCTGCGTCCCGTGCTCTTGAGAAAGTGGATAAAGAAAAATTCCGGCCTATCCTCAAAAAGCGCGGATTTTTGACCCGTGACGCCCGTGTGAGAGAGCGCCGTCAGCCCAACACCGGCGGGAAAGCAAGAAGAAGAAAACAATCACCAAAACGGTAAACTTTCTTCGATTCTACACACACCCGGTGTGTGTAGACTTTTCTCTCATTTGTATTTTTTGGAAATCATTCTATAGTGAGAGTATGGTTGGTGCCAAGAAAACCATTTCCCATTCACCAATTCTCCTTATTCTCCTTGTTTTGTCCCTTCTTTGTAATGCAGTGTTGGTGTTTCAGAATAGACAAAAACCCGCAACCGGCGTTTTGGTCGTTGGCGTTCTTGATGGAGATACGCTTGTTTTGGATGGAAAAACCAAAGTCCGCCTGCGGGAGTCTGACGCTCCCGAGATTACCAATTGCGGCGGAGAGGAAGCAAAAAGATACTTAGAAAACATGGTTGTCGGGAAACGGGTCCGTATTGATGAGCAGGTGGGAGATGTGTATGGCCGTGCAATCGCGCTTGTGTACGCGGGTGACACGCTCATCAATGAAGAAATGCTCAAAAAGGGCTGGTCGCGATACCACCATGATGTTTCCTCAAAAGCAGTTGTTTTGAAAAAATCAGCTGATGAGGCAAAAGAGAAAAACATTGGGATTTATGGTTTATGTCAATCGAAAGTAAATCAGGAGAACCCGAACTGTGTGATTAAAGGCAACATTGATAAAAACAGCAATGCCCGGAATTATTACGTGCCCGGCTGCGCTCAATATGAATTCACGATAGTTGAAAAAGATATGGGTGAAAATTGGTTCTGCACCGAGGGTGATGCTCGTGAGGCTGGCTTCACCAAAGCCAAAACCTGCCCTTAAATTACACACACCTGGTGTGTGCAGAAAATTACTCCGTATAATCTATTTACTACTGTAATTCAATCGATTGAATTACAGTAATTCTTATAAAATTGCATGGGTTGAAGATTGTTAAAAGCTAAACAACAAACTGGTTTCGGTTCCTGATTTCATCAATAATTTCCTTAATCATTTGTCTGTAAGAATATTTTGGTAAATGGAGTTGTTTTAGTGTCTCTTTCGGGGATGGTTGAAACCCCTCGCCTTCAGGCGAAGCACGCGATATGATATGATCGCGCTCTATGCGCAGATATCGCTTGGGGGCTCATACGAAAACAGACCTGAAAGTACACTT
>Ga0209210_1000276_pt1 | contig 57283 bp, 55 predicted proteins | sample RifGroA1_FD_183991 | JGI IMG/M metagenome (GOLD analysis project Ga0209210, IMG submission 183991) | Contaminated groundwater microbial communities from Rifle, Colorado, USA - Rifle Groundwater A1 (SPAdes) (version 2) | ecosystem: Environmental > Aquatic > Deep subsurface > Groundwater >...
GTTCTGAAATTCGCCGCAAAGCGCAAAGTAGCGGTAAGGACTTCCGATTTGCAAAAAGTGGCCTTGCGTCACTTGGGGCAAGTGGAGCCGAAAGCCGCAAAAGCGTGGAGGAAATATGACGCCATGCGTCGTGCCCGTCGCGCGAAAGCAAAAAGAAGGAGAAGATAAGTAATGCTTAGACGGCCGAAAGTTTTTGACTGTCCGGAGTTTAGGGTTTTCAAGAAATTAAATACGCCGGCGAAAATTCAGGATTTTGTGGATAAAATTCCGATGAATTTTTCCACGACCTGCCGATCGCCGCTTACGGTTCTTCGTAAGAACCGGGCTTATTGCATTGAAGGCGCTTTTCTTGCCGCCGCAATTTTTTGGTATCACGGCCGTCCGCCGCTCGTTTTTTGTTTGAATACCGTCGACCCGGATTTCGACCACGTCCTCGCACTGTTTAGAGAAAATCCGCCGGCTGGCGGAGGGTGGGGCGCAATCTCCAAAACCAACCATCCCGTTTTACGCTACCGCGAGCCTATCTACAAAAACATCCGGGAACTCGCGATGTCTTATTTTCACGAATATTTTTTGGACAACGGCAAGAAAACGATGCGAAGCTACTCCGAACCGCTTGATTTGCGAAAATTCGGCACGGATTGGCTTCTCTCCGAGAAAAACATCTGGCACATAGACGACGTTCTCGGGAAAGCCAAAAAGCACAAGATTTTGAACAGGGGAGCGATAAAACGCCTGCGCCCCGCCGACAAAATCGAAAGGGCGGCAACAAAAACCACCCAGTGGAAGATGCGTATTGACTAAATAAGTATTATTGTGTTATAATTAGAAGATAAGTACATTGAAATAAATAAACACGAGATGAGCGTTTTGGACGTCCGCAAGACGGGTTTCTAGAGCGCTCATCTTGTGAACCCCTACAAAAGGAAAACGGCTATGCCGAACGATAACGTAAACGGAGCGGCCAGGAAACACTTCCTGGCCAGGGTCAGGGACAAGGTCATCTTTCTCGCCGACATGTGTATGCCGGCGATGCTAAGAGATGCCCTTGACGAGCTGAACGAGCTCATCATGGGAGGCAGGGGGCTTGGAGTAACCGAAGCCTCGCCGTTCCCGAAAGACGAGCTCGACCGGCTCGCCGAGGAACTCGGGAATCTCCGAGCTTCCGACAAGATGGAAGCCATGCGCTTCCTGGTTGGCCGGCTCATCGGGCAGGGCATTCCCGAGGAGTCGTTCAAGGGTTTTCCCCGGCCCATCGAGGAAGTCGTGTAGGGGAGAAGAGCGAAGAGGAGCGAGAGGCTCCGGTACTTGATTGTGCCGGAGCCTCGTTCTTTTTGTTTCATAAACGCATTCGCTTTTTAATCGGCTCTAGAGATATCCAACCTTCTTCAGCCAATCCACGTTTTCCCACTCCCAAAGTTTTTTCGCTCCCAAAAACGCTTCAAAGTCCTCCTGCCAGTAGGGGAATTCGCGAAGTTCTATTTTCCCTTGCATCGGACCCCATTCATGAGCGCACGATTCCATAAAAGGATTGCCTTTGTCGGTCCGGATTTTGTCCCGGCCGCCTTTGCTTCGCAAAACCGCTCCGCAGTGGAGGCAGTCCCGGCTCTGGTCAATCCGCAAAATCCACCGTGTCTCCAGTTCTTTCATCGTGTCTTTCATCGCCGCAATGTAGGCGGCAGTTTGGAGGTCGTAGTCACGGTAAATTTCAAGCGAAGTTTTAATGTCCAAAATTCCGACTTTGCCGTCAATCAAAGCTATTGCGTCCAAGGTCCCGGCATACCGGTGCTCGTAATTTACGAGCCGGTGTTCCACGTGTTCCGGGTCCACCTGGATATGCCGGTCTATTAAAAACTCCATAAACGCCTTGATGGACGGCCTGATTTGTTCGGGTATTTCCGGTTTTTTGCCGGTCAAAATTCCTTCAACCGCCTCGTGAATCATCGTGCCCTCGGTTGCCGAACGCTGTTTTATCTGTTCGCCTTCGGCAAAGTTGTTCATATTGGCGTAGAAACGATAGAGGGCCGGCTTGGCCTTAATTTCCACGATTTTCGTCACCCGCGGATACCAAAAACCGTCTATCTCATATCCGCAAAGAGATTTAAAATGTTTCTCGTTTTGGAAATACATTAAATTAGCAGTTGGTATTCAGTATCCGGTATTTAGCGAGCGATTACAAGTGGATTTTTTGATCAGTGTCGATAGAAATCGACAGGAGAATTGACAGGAATCGACAAAAAGAAGTTTGCCTCAAAACTTGTCCATATGGACCGATTTTGAGGCACTATTTTCTGAGCAATGAATCGGTGTAGTTTACGATATCACCGGCGCCCATCATAACTAAAACATGATGCGAATCTACAAATGAATGCGAATGACGCGAACTGCGAATCATAATTTTTATAGTTTGCGGTAGACGATGGGGGGAGGGGAGATATACTACTGAACTTCTGATTCCTAATTTTGAATTTCTAAACTTAATCTTTTCAGCCAAATCCTTTGAGGTATATCCTCTATGAAGCTTATCGCGGCCGGCGACCCGGTAGATGGGGAGTAATATCAAATAATCGGCCAAATTGAAGGCACTTACGAACTCTTTGAAAAGATTCTTTGTGCGGTGGGCCTGATGAGGTTGAAAAATACAAACAATCTTTTTCTTCGGAAACTTTTCGCGGAAGGCCTGGAGCGAAGCCTTTATTTCGGTGGGGTGGTGGGCGTAATCGTCGTAAACCGGAGTTTTTAGTTTGTAGTTCCCGGTTTTTAGATAGCCGCGAAATTCCATCCGGCGCCAGGCACCGCGGTATTTGTGGAGCGCACCGAGAATCTTTTTCTCGCTTATACCGAGGGCGCGGGCAAGTGTGTAGGCCGCAAGCGCATTTGAAACGTTGTGTTTGCCCGGCATCTTAAGAACTTTCCTTATTCGACGGATGGGGGTGGTATACTTAAGTATACCACCACCGTACCAAATCACTTTGAAACTTCCGCGCCTCGCGATTTTTTGAATTTGCCTCCGCAAGGCAAAAAGATTTTTGTCGTCTTTGTTCGCCACAAGGGCGCCGCCTTCCCGGATGTTCGAAATGAATTTGAGAAAAGTTTTTTTGACGTTCGAATAGTTTTTATAGAAGTCCAAGTGCTCTTTGTCGATGTTCGTAATGATGGCGTAAGCAGGGGAGTAGTTTAAAAAAGACGCTTCCCATTCGTCGGCTTCGATTACCAGATACTTGCTCTTCCCCGCCCGAAAATTTTTTCCGCCGAACTCACGAAGAATCGTTCCCAAAATTACCGTCGGATCAAAGCCGGCTCTCGTCAAAACCAGCGAAAGAAGAGCGGTGGTAGTACTCTTGCCGTGGGCACCGGCGACGGCAATCGTCTTATACGCCCGGGAGAGTCCTCCCAAGGCTTCCGGATAGGTTAAAAGGGGTATCCCAAACCGCTTTGCCGCCCTTAGCTCGGGGTTTGAAACCGGAATAGCCTGATTATAAACTACAAGACCTGTTTTAGAGCTAATATGGGCCTTTTTATGGCCTGTTTTGACTTTTACGCCCTCCTTTTGAAGCTTTCGGGTCAAACTGCTCGGGGTTATATCAGAGCCCGAAACAGCCCATTTTTGAGCGAGAAACCAGCGCGCCAGAGCGCTCATACCGATTCCGCCTACGCCTATAAAGTGAACAGCTCTTTTAGACAGGGAAGTAGTGTTTTTAGCCATATTTTCAGAATCTCTACTGACGCACATTATACCTTTTGTAACAGATGAATATCCGTCTACAAAAGGTAGCGTCTATTAAATCTTCCCGACCAGCCACTTAATGACATCTATGAACGCCTGGAATATCGCGACGAAAATGTCTACGATGCTTACGATAATCTCCCGGAAACTTATTCCGGCAACCGAATCCAGCCAGTCGTTAATCCCGTTCCAAATGTCCTTAATATTGGTCCAAACCTCCTCCGGGATGGTTCCTCCCGTTCCCAGTTTATCCATCGCCACAGCCAGGACCGCGATAACTATTAAGATTAATAAAATTCTTCTAATCATCTTGCATTAGCCGAAACCGCACTTGTTTTGGGCAAATAATCCATCGGGTCGATAGTAACGCCGACCGGTACCAGACCGGCCGCCGGCGCTATCTTCTTGTATTGTATACTGGGCGCCCAATAAACGCCAAAGTGGAGATGAGGCGCCGTAGAATAACCGGTATTGCCCGAATAGCCGATTAAATCACCCTGCTTTACTACGTCGCCCTTTTTGACTGTTGTTTTCGAAAGATGAGCATAAAGACTGCTTAGATTATTTTCGTGTTCTATTATGATGTGCAAACCGTATTGATAGCGGGACCATCTGGAAGTCCCCTGGTCATTGTTATCAACCGCCACTACCCTGCCGTCGTGAACGGAAAAAACCGGCGTACCGACGCTTGCTCTGAAATCAACGCCGGTATGGGTTTTCGATTTGTAAAGTTTTTGAGCCGCTGCCGTTTTACCGTAAAGTTGGGTGATATAAGGGTTTTCTACCGGAAAGCCAAGCACTCCCGGCCGTTTTAAAGGCAATAAACTCGGGTCGAAGGCCGCTCTCAATTTGTCTTCAATTTCTTCAATGACGGCGCTTATTTCCGCCTGCCTTTCGTCGAGCTCGGCAATCTGCTCTTCATAAACTTTTTCCTGATTCTTTGTTTGGGTAAGAACGGTGGTTTTTACCGATTTCTGGTCGCTTACGATATCCTGGCGGTTTATCAGATTGGCTCTCTCAATTTCCTGCTGACGTTTTTTGGACTGCTCTTCGCTCAACTTATGAATCAAATCCTGCTGAAAGTCCCTCATCTCCTCAGCGGTCTCGCTCAAGTTTATATTGAGCTCGGTAATGGATTGGGCTTCGGAAACGCTCTCGGCCAAGCTTTGGTTCTTCAGAAAAATTATCAAAAGGTTTTCCTTGTCTTTTTGTTGAAGTTCTACGAACAGCTTGGCGATGGTTTTTTTCTTGTTCTCGATCAACTTTTCGGTATTCGTTATTTCCCCTCCCAACGACTTGATTTCGAGTTCGAGTTTTTCCAACATCAACCTGTTCGCTTTGATTGACAAGTTGAGCTGATTTATGGTGGCGTCAATATTTCTCAGTTCTTTCTGGAGAGTGCCTTTTTGTTCGCCGGTTTCTTCGAGTTGGCGGACAATTTGTTCCCGCTCTTCCAGAATTTTCTGAAGCTCGGCGTTCTTGCTGTCAATTTCCTGCCGCAAATTTTCCGCCTCGGAAGCGGCGCTATCGCTCCCCTCTTCTGCTGCTTCTTGGGCAAAAACCGGCCCGGCAAAAATAAAGCTCGCAAGAATAATTATTGATAATGAATTACGGATTAAAGTCATATTATTTCTTTAAGATAACATTTTTCACAATAAACCGTCGGAAATTCATTCTCGGTATAGACGCTGTCAATTGGCGCGCCGCACTTTCCACAATTGCGCCCGTGAAGTTTTAAGTGGTCCGCGATAAATCTCAGCCGTAGATGGTGTCTTTCGAATGGCGTCTGCCGCGGAATCGGCAATCCCATTCTTCTGTAAAACGATAATTCCATCGGAATGATACGGTAAGCCTTGTCCGATATCTCGCTTTTTAACACTTTTTCAAGAATGTCGTCTTTGACATCCCGGATATCGTCGGGGATTTTATATTCGGAAAATTCATATTTCTTATCCGCCTCATAATCATTCCAATTAAATCCTCGTTTTGTCGCTTCTTCTTTCGTGAGCGGGAAATATTCGTAAGCAACTGTTTCGTTGTAACCGTAAGGAGAGAACTCATACGGGAAAAACTCGCCATATTCGTAAACCCTGTCGTTTCTGTCCGTATAGGGCATCTTATTCATGTGCTTTATTATCTCTCCCCTCAATTTTTCGTATTCTTCCTTGGAATACTGCTTGTTTAGGATACAAAAGTTTTTGTTCCTTAAGTCGATACAACCAAAACAGTTGTTGCAGTTTATTATTAAGTGGGAATATTCGATGTTCACAGAGTCCCGGATAATGCTCGTGGAAAAGCGAATATTGGAAAGCCTATCGGAACCGGCCAAAAACTCATAAGCGAGTTCGGCCCACCAGACCGACGTAACATCCATCCCATTTTTTATTTCCAGAGCGAAAAACATGTATTTCGAATCTTCTGTCTTTTCCACATTCCAGCATTCCTTGCAGTTTTTCGATTCCTTGATTTGATTTCCGGTTACATTCACCGATTTTTCAACGAAGGTCGTTCGTTGAGGCTGAGTTTTCCAAAAATTCTCCGCCTGCTTTTTGAGCTTTTTGAAGTTCTCATAAGAACCGAGACGGTTTTCTCTCATAAACTTTTCAAAGTTCTCTTTTGAGACCGGTTTGTTGAAAATGTGATACTGTTTGTGCCTCAAGCCGGAGCAGCCAAAAATGTTGCTACAACCCCGGCAATCGAAGGAAAAATAAGTATCGCGGCAGTCATAGCAGAAAATCGAATTGAAAATTTTGTACCCCCTCTCGCTTAAAATCGTTTCATAAGCAAACTGGCCGTTCAGGTGCCAGAAATTATCGAAACAATCCTTGCTTTTTAGAAGATATTGGTTGTAGGCGCAGTCTTCGTTGATGTGTCCGCCGAAGTTCAAATAGCAATTCTTATCGTCAAGTTCGTAGTTGATCCAGGGACTATTGACCGAGTTTTGCTGGAAAAGCGACAAGTGAGGAACGTCCCTTTGCAGTTCTTTCCACTGCTCAAAAAAAGGTCTTGAAAAGTCATAATCCCGGCCGTATTTTAAGGGGTCCCATCTGTCTGAGTAGTAGCAATCCGGGCAATAGCTCTTAAACGACTTATCGGGCGAATATATTGTGATAATGTCTTTTTTACAAAGATCGCAGGGACGTTTGTAAAGATTGCGCTCGTTCCTTTGTGCGAGACGTCGTTGAAGCCGACACTCCGGACACCAAGTCGGCGGCGGAACATTTATTTTCTTGTAGAAATTAAAATCTTCGGATTCTATTACAAAATCCTTTTTACAGTTTTGGCATTGTCTCGTTTCGGGATTCATGCTATTTCTTTTTGGTAACACTTAATACAGGCAATTCTTTTGTATCCCCATTCCGGCAGATAATACGCTCCTACGTCCGCGCCGCAAAACGTGCATTTATAAGGGTACGCATCAATCACCGTAAGTAATTTGAATCGTTCAATATTCCGATAATCAGGATGGAGCCTCGGTAACGGGATATTCATTTCCTTGTAGAAACTTAGTTCGTGAGAAGCGATATTAAAACGATAGCCGGTCTTGGGACAAATAAGCGCTTGACCGGTAATCCCGTTTTCAACATCAGCAATATCATCCGGTAATTTTTCCGGGGAAATACCGTCCGCCGTCTTGTCCTCCGCCTCGTCCCATGTTCCTCCCATGGAAATAACCGTTTCCTTTGTTTTTGGAAAATATATCTGCGCGGTCGTAAGATTGTAACCGCCGTAAGCAAGACTGTAAGGGAAAAACTCTCCGTACTCCCCACCGAGCTTCATATCCTCAATAATTTGCGCTTTTAACCTCTTGTACTCTTCTTCCGAGTATTGCTTGTTTAAAATGCAGTTTTTTTTCTTGCGAACACCAACACAACCGAAACACTCCCTGCATTCCATGCATGAATCGAGATATTCGGAATCAGTGCACGAATTCGTCCACGACGAGAAATTAGTTTTGTATCCGCCGATAAACACCATCGCTCCCATGCCGCACAGTTCCGCTTCTCCTGAACCAGCTAAATCAATGCAGTTTTTCGTTTTGAATCCCCGCATGGAGTTGTAACAGTTTTCAGAATCTTCCCAATGAAAAAGGTTATGGCATCTATTGCAATTAGTGAGGTAATTACCTATCGAATTTTCAGACCGCACATTAAAATTGGCTCTGTGCACGGCCTTATCCCGAATAATTTCATTAAATTTGGTTTTGAGCTCTTCAATTATTTTTCTGGAGCCCAAATTGAAAGCCTTAATTTTTTTCAAATATTCGTCTTTCGAATACGGTTCATTAAAAAAGTAATACTGCCTGTTTCTTAAATTCCAACACATAAAACTATCCTGGACATTCCGACAGTCGAATAAAAATGAACTGTTCAGGCAGTCCCTTGAGTTCAATGAATACTTTAATTTATGGCAATTAAAGCAAAAGGTGATGTCGTACGATTTATCGGTGTTATAACAGTAAGTGACATCAAAGGAATCCTTAACGTTGACGTTACGGTAACTGTAACTTAAGTTTTCGCAACCTATTATAGCCCGTGTCAGATAACAGTTTTTAGAATCCCACACATCATCACACCAATCGCAGCTAAGGTTATTTTTGCCGGTTTGATGCGGTCTGGGAACCCGCTCTTGCAATTCCTTAAACTGTTTAAAAAAGGAGCGGTTGGAATCATATTTCTGACCATAATCCATTGGATCCCACTCGTCGGAGAACCATTCGTGAGAAGTGTAGACCGGATACCTCGTTTTTTCCGGCAATATGGTGATTAAATCCTTACCGCTCAAACTTGACTTCCCTTTTCTGAACTTCCCAAACATCCAAAAGGCAAATAAATGCTGCATTCTGCATTTGAAACACTCTCCGGGAACCGGAATGCCAATCTTTTCATAGAGTGCTTTCTCGTCAGCCGTTATCTCAAACCGACCTCCGCATTGTTTACAAATTTTAGTTTCAGCGTTCATATTTTATCTATCCTCTCGCAACGACCGAGTAAAAGCGCGGGATAGCCGGCGTGGTTCACTTCGAGCGTCCCGCAACCCAAATTTTTGAGAAACGCTATCATCCCATCCATTATTTCTTTATGGTCGGCGTGGTCCCGCTCGCCGTAATATTCGATTTCCACGAAGTCGCCCAGGTTCTTCACCGAGTCCATCGATATTTCGTAATCTTTGTATTTCCAGATTTTTCTTTTCTTATCTACAACGATAATGGATTTGAAATTCAAGCTCTCCAAAACTTTTCGCATCATTTGGATATTTTCAATCTTCGTTTCATACTCGTCGGCATAAAGCCCTCTCCCCTCTTTATCGAAATGCCATTTCTTATAGTTCACCGAAAACTTGCCGTTTGAATCGCGGAGCCGGAACCATTCTTCAATCGGCCGCGGGGCAAGAAAATCCCGGTGAGGGGGCGTGAAATATTCGTCCGACTGACGGTTTTCCGACTCGAATTTTCCTTCTTTCTCCAAAAATTCCAAAAGCGGCTTGCTGTTTTCAAGCTTCGCCTGTATTTCGATTTCCGTTTCTTTGCTCATGATTCCAGCTTCTTTATCGCCCAATTGATTCTTTTCAAACTCTCCGTTTTGCCCAACACATCCAGTATTTCCAGCGGGCCGGGACTGGCTGTTTGGCCCGATAAAGCCGCCCGCAGGGGCCACAAAACCTCTCCTCTTCCCTCGCGTTCGGCGAGCGCAAGGATTTCGTTGTTGTAATCGCCTTTACCGGCTTTGACTATATCCCGCACTTTTTTCAGATTATCCGATATTTTTTCGCTCGGCGTTTCTTTCCAAATCAAAAGTTTCGCCTCGTATTCCGGCAATTCGAAAAAGAATGCCGCCAGTCCTCTGAAATCCCGAAAAGTTTTCATCCGCTCCCTTTCGGTTTCCACCGCTTTCAGGAACATTTTCTTTTTCGCAATCCAGGAACCCGGCACGAACGGTTTCAGTTTTCCAATAATTTCTTCCGGCTTCAGTTGTTTCAAATAACGGGAGTTTAACCAACCCAGCTTTTCCTCGCTGAAAACCGCGCCGCCTTTCTGCACCCGTTCCAGCGTAAACTCTTTTACCATATCTTCCCGGTTTATCGTCTCCCTGTCCTCCTTGGGATGCCAGCCCAAAAGCACAAGGAAGTTCAGCATCGCTTCCGCAAGATACCCCTCCTTCCTGTAGTCGTTCAACGACGTTTCCAGCTTCCGCTTGGAAAGTTTCCGCCGGCCCTTGCCCAAAATAAGCGGCAGATGAGCGAACCGCGGACCCGCAAGCCCCAGCGCTTCCTGAATCACGATTTGCTTGGGTGTGTTCGAAACATGATCTTCGCCTCTTATCACGTGGCTGATGTTCATAAAAACGTCATCGACGGCGGCGGCAAAATTATAAAGCGGCTCCCGCAAACCTTTGGCGATGATAACGTCGCCGACTAGCGCCATATCGAATTCGATTTTGCCTTTTACGCCGTCGTGAAAAGAAACTCTCTTCTCCGGCATCACGATGCGAATCACGCCCTTCTCGCCTTTTTTTATTCTTTCGTCCGCTTCCTCTTTCGAAATATTGCGGCAGCGGCCGCCGTACTTCGGCGCGTAACCCAGGCTCAACTGCGATTGCCGTTCCATTTCCAGCTCTTCCGGCTTGCAAAAACACCAATAAGCTTTTTTCTCGTTCAAAAGTTTCTCCAAATTTTCGGCATAAATTTCCAGGCGCTCGCTCTGACGAACCGGTTTTTCGTCGGGTTTAAGCCCGAGCCAGGCAAGACCGTCCAGAATATCTTTTTCGAATTCTTTTTTCGAGCGTTCCTTGTCGGTATCCTCAATGCGAAGAAGAAATTTGCCGCCTTCGTGTTTGGCAAAAAGCCAGTTAAAAAGCGCCGCCCGGGCATTGCCCAAATGGAGCGGACCCGTCGGCGAGGGCGCAAACCTGACCCTTATCGGGCGTGAAGCTTCCATCTCCTTATTTTAACACGAAAAACGCCCTCTCTGCTAAATAAGGGCCAAAATGCGCTTGGCAATCGCCTCGGCCGCTTCGGGCTTCGCGAAACCTTGAGCGGCCCGGGACATTTCTTCCCTCACCGCCGGATTGTTGAGAATCTTTTCGATTTCAAGTTTTATGATTCCCAAACTCAAATTATTCTGTTCGATTACGATTGCCGCCCCGTTCCGGGCATATTCGTAGGCGTTCAGCCTCTGGTGGTCGCTTGCCGCCTCCGGCAAGGGAATGAGAATTGAGGGTTTGCCGAAAGAAGCGATTTCAAAAATAGCCGCTGAACCGGCACGGGAGACGACAACGTCGGCGGCGGCAAGGACCGCTTTCATTTGTTCGGCGTCGATAATCCCACCATACCGGTAGCGTTCATTCATATTCCGGAGACGTTCGGCTTCATTTAGATTTATTGTCCCGACCTGATGAAAAATCCGGGTAAAAGAAATCAACTTTTCGAAATTATTGAACACAAAATCATTAATGGGCACCGCGCCTTGGGAACCACCCAGGAAAGCGACCAGCGGCTCTTCCGATTTCAGTCCGATTCGGGTTTTTGCCACCTCCGTATTCGGCGGGCGGTTTACGATGAGACTGGTCCGAATCGGGTTTCCTAAGAGCTCTACCTCTTTGCCGGGGAAATAATTCGCCGCCGTTCTGAAAGCAATGAAAATCTTTTTGGCGAAACGGGACGAAACTCTGTTTACGAGACCAGGGATGGAATCGGAATCGTGGATGACGACCGGGATGAAATAAAATCTGGCGGCGAGCACTACCGGCAAGGCACCCGTTCCGCCTTTGGAAAAAACGACATCCGGCATCAGAAAGTAGAGCCGGAAAAGGGCTTGGAGGAAACCTATGAAGAACTTCGGTATGTCAATCAGGTTCCGCGGGTCGAAATAGCGCCGCAGTTTGGCGCCGACGATTCTATAAACCTTTATTTCCATGTTCTCGAACTCTTCGTTCCAATTATCTCTTGGTCCAATGTAGAAAAGCTTGATTTCGGAGCCGGCGAGACGTTTCAACTCCTCGGCAACGGCAAGAAGAGGAGAAACGTGTCCCCCGCTCCCCCCGCCGGTTAAAAGGATTCTTTTTCTTTTCATGTTTGTATTATTGAATCATACCACCTCGGCGTTATAGCATTGCTCACAATACACAATTTCTTTTCTGTCCGGCGAATATGAGGTTTCAAATTCGTTAGTACACTTCCCTGCTCCATGGGAGTGGGTGGCAGTATTTGAATAAACACCGTTTTCCGATTTCCCACCGGCACATTGACACCTCCTGCGCCAAAGCTTCAGGGGGTTTCTCTGTTTCAATCTCTGGTAGTGGCGGCAGTTGGGGCAGAGGCGCGGCAACGGTAAATTCATTTTTTTATAGAAAGCCAGCTCATCGGAAATTATCTTGAAGGCCGTAGTGCATTGTTCGTTACATTTCCCGTGATGCTCACAACCGATAATTTCCTTGAGAATGCCGTCCGTGGCTTCCGTTATCGTTTCCGGTAGCGCTTCCGGTTGTACGGTAATGCCATAATCTTTCTTAGAATCTTCCCTCCATCCAAATCCCTTTTCGAGTGCTCCTTCTTTTGTGAGGGTGTAATATTCCTGAGCAATGGTCTCGTTGTAGACGTGAGGCGACAGTTCTACCGGGAAAAACTCCCCGTACTTATAAATCCGGTTTTTCGCATCCACGTAAGGCATAGCATTCATGTGCTCCGTAATCTTGGAAATCATTTTCTCGTATTCCTCCTTGGAATATTGTTTGTTCAATATGCAGTATTGCTTACTGCGGAGCCCTATACATCCAAACAGATTGGAAGAGCCATGGCAGTTAATGGAATATTGCACGTGATTCGAATCGTAAATAGTTATTGAAGCAAGGTTGCTGCTGCCGACATTGGCGTCAACAAGTTCGTAAGAAACCTCGTTTTTATAAATTCCGTTGCCGTCATAGCAATCCTTCGTAAGGAGGGCGCTGAAAAGGTATTTCCCATTTTCAACATCGTGAAAGATGTCGAAGCAGAACTTACAGTCCTTCGAGTTATTTACACTATCCCCCGTTGAACCCGGAGAATTCACGATGTTTGCGTAACGATGAATGGATTTTAGATACACGTCCCTAAAAGTTTCCTGCGCTTCCTTTAATTTTTTTTGGGTATCCGGTAAATAGTCTTTAATTCTCTTTTCGTACTCTTCCTTGGAATACTGCTCGTTAAAAATGCAATAATTTTTGCTCACCAAATTCGTGCAGCCGAAACAGTTATTGCAATTCCGGCAAGCATAGAGAAAATGGGAATCGGCGCAATTTTTACAATTGGCGCTGTACGAAAGCCGGTATGATTCAACGCAATTCACGCATTCGTAGCAAAGTTCGCTTTTTGAAACGGCGTAGAGATCCTGCGAATCCTTGTTTTCCATCATTTTGTTGCTGTATCGCGTATTCTCATTCCACCCTCCTCCAAAAATAAGATAGCAATCCTTATTGCCATCCAGGTAGTTCCCGTATTCGGTGCGCACGGCGTTTTGATTGGCAAGAGCAATATGGGGAACGCTCTTCATAAGTTCGTCGAATTGCCTGAAAAATGATTTTGAAAAGTCGTAGCCTCGTCCCCATTGAAGCGGGTCCCACTTGTCCGACCACCAATAATCGCGGTCGTAGACCATATAAGGAGAGTCGGGCGCGTACATGCTTATCACCTCTTCGGAGTGCCCCGGCGCGCCGCATTTTCTCTTATAGAGCGTGCGCTCGTTACGCCATGCCATACGTCTTTGATTGCGACAATCCGGACAAAAAGTCGGCGCCGGAACGTTTATTTTCTCATAGAAGTTGAAATCCTCGGGTTCAATCCAGAAATCCTGATGGCAGCTTTGACATTTTCTCAATTCTCTATTCATACCACTTCAGCGTTGTAACATTGCTCGCAGTACACAATCTCCGGTCTTTCGGGGGCGTAGGAGGTTTCTAATTCGTTTGGACACTTTCCTTCTTTATGGAAGTGAGTAATGGTGTTCCGGTAGACACTATTTTCAGATTTCCCTCCAGCACATTGGCATTTCTGGTGCCAGAGTTTTCGGGGATTACGGAACGCAAAGCGTTTTGCCCGCCGACAGGGAAAGCAATATACGGGGACGGGAACGCCGAGCTTCTTGTACAAAGTGAGCTCAAGAGGAATTACCCGAAAAGCCGCGGTACATAGAGGACTCTTTCTCTTTTCTTCGTTGCTTTCCTGGGTTTTGCATCTAATGGTCTGATTCACAATATCATCAGAGGTTTCGGAAATAGTTTTGGGCAACGTGTCCGAAGTTAAGGTCATATTGTGTTCTACGGGAGGACGATCGTACCACAAGTACCCCCTCTTTAGAGCTTCCTCCTTTTCTAGGGGGAAGTAATCTTGAGCCATTGATTCGTTGTAAGCAAAAGGAGAAACCTCCGGCGGGAAATACTCTCCCCACTCACCCGTATTTTTCATATGGGCAATTATTTTTTCTTTCAACGTCAAATAATCTTCTTTCGAATACTGTTTGTTTAAAATGCAGTATTGTTTTTGTTTCAGCCCAAAACACCCGAAACAATCACTTACCCCGAAACACATGTCGCAATAACAGGAATCCACAATCGAGTTGAAGCAGCTTCTGGCAACGATGCTCCTGTGCGGGGTATCAATACCCTGGACCTCGTATGAAAATTGCCCGTTGATGATTTCGGTACAATCAAAGCAGTTATCCGTTCTGTTCCACGCGTCCTGCATATACGCCGTATCTTTGTTATCGCGGCAATTGAAAGCCATTCTGGCCCGTTCGGTGTTTTCCAGATAATCCCCCGTTGAATCAAAAGCTTTCACGCCGTGATAATATTTAACCGGAAAACTTTCGTTCAGTTGTGAAAGCTTCTCCTGGGCTTCGCTGGTCGATTCCCGATTCCATACGAATTCCCGGTATCTTTTTTCGTATTCTTGTTTCGTAAGCTGTTCGTTAAACCAGCAATTCTTTTTATTGCGAAGTCCCACACAACCGAAACAATAGGTACATCCTCTGCAGTTAATCGAGAAATAAACGTTCACACACTCCTGACAGTCCCGACACCAAAGACAACTCGAACACTTCGTGATATTTATACATTCGTAACAAAACTCACTCCCTTCCGCCATATAGCAGTCCGAAAGAAAAAAACAAGTATTTTGGCACCAGCTCCCGTACATGCATTTCTCGCTCGTGTTGCTGGTAACAAGCATATAGCAATCTTTGTTGTCCTGAGCCTGATTGGTATATTCACTGTTTTCACTTCTCGCGTTTACGAGCGCCAGGTGAGGCACCACCCGGCGGAGTTCTTCATACTGTTCGAAGAACGGCCGCGAGAAATCAAAGTCCCGGCCGTAAGACGCTCCGTCCCAGGCATCCGATTTCCAGTACTCCTGTTTGTAAACCGGAAACGGCGCTTCGGAACGGTAAATGGAAATAATATTTTCTCCGGTCGCGTCGCATTTACGCTTGTAAAGATTGTATTCGTTCCGGTCCAGCAGTCGCCTGATATACCGACATTCCGGGCATCGGGTCGGCGCCGGAACATGAATTTTCTCGTAAAATTTAAAATCTTCCGATTCGATTACGAAAGTTTGCTTACAATTCCGACAGTTTCTTGTTTCCGAATTCATAATCGGTCAATTCTTTTTTCGCCGCGAATCCGAAAAAGTATCCCGCAACGAAACCAGAAACCAAACGCCGTTTAATATGGCGAAGGGAACGCTGGATAACAGTACCGCGTAAATTACAAGAAGACCGGAGCCGATAAGGTTTGAAACGTCGTACTTCAAACTATCTTGGCTAAGCTTATGCGTTTGATTGAGAAAAAAAGCAATAAGTATTATCGCCGCGCCGGTTGAACCGATTAAAGTGGTCACATCCATCATTTTTATATTATCACCTATACCTCGAAACGTTGACAATAATTCCGCTCATGGTCAAAAAGACGGCGAGGGCCGTTCCCCCGAAACTGATGAAGGGCAAAGGCACGCCGGTAAAAGGAATGAGACCGGAAACGGCCGCGACGTTTATAAAAGCCTGAATGCCGATAAGAGTAATGAAGCCGGTTACGAGGAGCCGGCCGAAATTATCCGGCGCGGCTCTTGCGATGCTCAAGCCCCGCAGAACCAAAAACAGAAAGGCGAGGACGAGAAGCAACGCGCCCACAAACCCGAGCTCTTCTGCAATCACCGCGAAAATAGAATCGCCTACCGGCTCGGGTAAATACTTGAGCTTCGTCGTCGACTGGCCGAAACCCACGCCGAACCACCCGCCCGAACCGATGGCCATAAGCGACTGATTCAGGTGATAGCCTTCTTCAAGCTCGTTGGTATCACGATTCAGAAAAGTAGTGATTCTTTCCATCCGGTACGGGGTGAAATAGACGAGAATGGAAAGCCCCAAGCCGGCAAGCAAGACCGCGGCAACGAGAAAACTAAGCCGGCCGCCGGCCGTAAAATAGGTGGCAAGCGCGGCCGCGAAAATTATCGCCGCCGTCGTAGTCGAAGGCTGAAAAACTATCAGCAGAATTATGGCGCCGACCAAAATCATGAAAGGCAAAAAACCGGTGAAGAATTTCTTGCCCCGCTCCCCGCTTTTCGAAAGCCAGGCCGCAAGGTAAATGAAAAAGGTTAGTTTCAAAAGTTCGGCGGGCTGTAAGCTGAAACCGCCGATATCCACCCAGCGCGAAGCGCCCTTGGCTGTGAGGCCAAACGAAGTAAAAACGAGTATCAGCAAAATTATATTCAGAATGAGAAGCGGAACCGCGAATTTTTCCCACTTCCGGTAATAAAAGAACGCGCCGATTAGAAAACCCACTACGCCGGCAATAAGACCGTTCAAAATCTGGTGATTGAGGTAATAAAAACTGTTGCCGAATCTCGCCTCGGCCAAATCCGAAGAAGCACTCGTTAACATCACCAAGCCAAAGACGGTGAGTAGCACCACCAAACCGGCGAAAACGTAATCCGGGGCGGAATTTGCGGCTGGCTTATTTCTCATGCTTCAGGAATTTTCCAGAACGGGTACTCTGAAAAACACCGTCGTTTACAAGAAGTGCGCCGTTTACGAATGCGTTTCTTACGGTAAAGTCGCCGATAACCGCTATGTCGGCATAGTAATCTTCCCGAATCTTGCCTCTCCATTTCAGCCCGTATTTTTCGGCCGGGAGAGCGGTAAGTTTGGCGACGGCTTTTTCCATGGAAATTTTCTTCGTCTTGTCGGCCAGTTTCAAAAACCCGAGAAACGGCTTTTCGTTCCTTGCCTCGCCGGAAGCAATGAGTGATGCGGAAGAAAAGACGAAGTCCTCCAAATCATCGTCGGCCGCCTGCCGGGAAAGAACGCCCCTCAGCTTGGAAATTTTCATGAGTTTCAGGAGCGCCTTGGCCGGCCGAAGCTTGTTGCTTATCGCGTAATCCCTCAAGCTCTTGCCGGTCAAAAAACTCAAGTGAGACGGCATCTCCCCGATGCGGATATTTCCGGCGCCAACCCGCCGCAAGTGGCCGAGAATTCTTTCTTCCAGATGTTCGGCGCTAAGATACCCCAGCATCGCCTCCAGATTTTCATTTTGCAGCCACTCCGGCAAAAATCGGTACATCGGAGTCGGAATGTAAGGCGAAAAATTGCAATCGAAATTTATCCGCAATTTCGCGCTTTCTTCTTCGATTTTGTCTTTTAACACGAAGTAATTTCTGGCTTCCTCCACTCTCGGCATAAAATGGCTTATTTCCAGGTTCACGCCGGTTTTTCTCGCAATTCCGATTGCTTCCTCCACCGCTGTTCCGAGGCGCGGCCCGTAACTCCTCAAGTGAGTGGCATAGACCCGCTTTTTTTCCGAAGCAAGTTCCGCGAGTTCCTCGATTTCGTGAACCGGCGTAAGTTTGGTGTGAATAAATTCCAATCCCGTTGAAAATCCCAAGATTCCTTTTCCAAAAGCATCGGCGAGCATTTTTTTGGCAAGTCTGAGTTCGTTTTCGGTCAAATCCCGGGTTTCGTCGCCCAAAAGCGCCCGCCTTATCGTGCTATGACCGACAAGCGTGCCGAAATTGACGTTCAATTTTTTGTCCAAGCGCCTGAAAAAATCGTCAAAGCCGTGCCAATTGGCGCCGGACTCGGAAACGCCCGCCCATTTCCGGAGCGGCAAAAAAAGGCGGTCGGTCGCGGGCAAAAGAGAAGCGCCGCAATTTCCGCCGATTACCGTCGTCACCCCGTCTTTCGAAGAATTCCTGCCGAAATCGTCTTTAAAAATATCGAGATAGTGGTCGGCCGGAGAATTAACATCAATGAAACCCGGCACGACCATCGCCCCGGTCGCGTCAACGACCGAATCACCCCGATTTTTCGGAAAATTGCCGCGTTTCAGGATTCTTTCCCCCCTTATCAAAACATCTTCTTTTACCGGCTCGTTCCCGCTGCCGTCGTAAACCAATCCGCCTTTAATTAGAATCGTCATGATTTAAGCAAATCTTGCCAAGAAAAAGAGAACCAGTCCGAAAATTGTCGCCACCGCCGAAATTATCCAAAACCTCATCGTAATCTGGCTTTCGACCCACCCGAGCGCTTCGAAGTGATGATGAATCGGCGCCGAAAAGAAAACTTTTTTGCCCCGCAGTTTCTTGCTCAGAACCTGAATGATGACCGAAAGGGATTCCATGACCAAAATGAATCCGAAGAACGGCAGAAAGAGAGCGGTGTTGGTAAGCATCGCCATTACTCCCAGAGTGATGCCCAAGGACATCGAGCCGGTATCGCCCATGAAAAATTTGGCCGGATTGATGTTGAACCAGAGAAAAGCGAGAAGGGCGCCTAAGATGGCCGCATTCATCACCGCAAGGTCGTAACGCCCCAAAATAAAAGCCACTACCGCGATTGCGCCGAAAGCGAAAAAAAGCGTTCCGGCGGCGAGCCCGTCCAGACCGTCGGTTTCGTTGGTCGAAAAGGCGGTCGCGACAAGAATGAAAATGAAAAAGGGAATGTACCAGGCCCCGATGAAAACGCTCCCGATGAAAGGGATGTAGAGCACATCCCAGCCAAGTTTGAAATAAAACCACCAGGCGCCGACTATCGCAACCGCAGTGTAAAGGAGAAGCTTCTGGACTACCGTAAGCCCTCCCTTATGAGGTCCCTTTCCTAAAATGCCGAAAAGATCGTCGGCAAGTCCCACCAAAGCCGTAAGGAGAAGAGCGGTAAGCGGCAAGTAAGTTTCGGCTCGGTTTACGAAATCGAAATAATCGGCGAATCCGTCCAGAAAATAGCGCAGGACGAAAAAAGTCAGCGCCAATCCCAGTACCGTCACCCAGATAATCATGCCGCCCATGGTCGGCGTTTCCGATTTTTTCTTGTGAAAGGAGTAAAAAATTGGCGCGCTTTTTTCGTCGCGGATGTTCTTTTTCCGAAAATCGAATTTTTCCGAGAAGCGGAGGAAAAACGGCGTCACAAAAAGAGCCACGGCAAACGAAAGCGCGAACATTACGAGAACCCTGACAGCTTCAAAAATCATAAGCTTCTTCAATCCACCGAAGCAATAAATCCAAATCTTTATCCCGGTCGTAACTTCCCAGAATCACCGTAATGAGCCGCATGTCCCGGAAAGAAATTACGGCAAGCAGATTTTGGCGGGCTTTTTCCGAAGTACCGGTCTTTCCGCCCAAAAAATAAGGCTTGTCGACCAAAGAATTAATGTTGAAAATGGTCCGGCTGGTCGTATCGTTAAGCGGCTGGATAAGCTGGCTTTGCACCCGGCTCCAGTTAAAAATTTCCGGCTGGTTTTCGATGATGTATTTTCCGAGACGGAGCATGTCGCTCGCGGAAGTCGTGTTTTCGTCGGTAAGCCCCGAGCCGTCGAAAATTACGGTCTGAGCCATCCCGAGCTCGAGGGCTTTCTGATTTACCAGTCTTGTGAATTCGTCTTTGCCGGCGTAATTTTCGAAAGCGGCGGCGGCATCATTCGAAGAAGTAAGAAGCATTATTTTTAGCAAGTCGCGGGCGGAAAAAACTTCGCCGCTCCGCAAGCCGCCCGCTTCCCCTTCGGTAGCCACGGCTCCTTCGTCTATCGCGATTTTTTTATTTTCACCGATATTCTCAAGCACGACTACGGCGGTAAGAAGCTTCGTAAGCGATGCCGTAGGCCAGCTCTGATACGTGTTGTAATTGAAAAACGGGAAACCATCGTCGAGCGACTGAATGAGAACGGCCTCGGCCGAAACTGCCGGGTCGAGCACGTTCCAATTCCTCGCGGGCGCTCTCTTCACCTTGAAATCCTTTACATCGTCCCGGACGTTCAAAAGCGAGGCCTGTTCGTACGAAAAGTTGGAGGACACCTCCGCCTTACTTCCTTCAGCGGGCGCCGATTCGGAAGAGTTGGCGACGGAAGGCGATTCCCCCACTTTCGTGACGGCAACGGAGACGATTATCAAAACCGCCAATATTAATGCCTGGATTTGCGTTTTCATTGTGCCGGATTTTGGGTTTCCTGTGTTTCACCGGAGGCGGTGAACTTCTGGATGATATCCTTGTATTTATCATATTCCGGCAAATCTTCCTGTCTACCCAGACCGATATGCCGCAAAAACTCGAAGCTGACCCGGTAGTCATAGACGTTTCTCCGTTCGGGGTTTGGTTCCCGCTCGACAAGCCCTCTCACGAGGAGACTCCGCAAAATGAAACTGGAATTTACGCCGCGGACGAAATCAACTGTTGCCCGCGAGACTGGTCCGAGATAAGCGATAATTGAAAGCGTCTCGAGCGAAGCGGGTGAAAGTTCTTCCCGGAATTCTTCTTTGATAAGCTCTTTGTTTATATCCTCAAAATCCGGTTTCGTTACGAGCTGAATCCGGTTGTTCTGTTTTAAAATCATAAGACCCCGGCTCTCCGCTTCCCTCAAATTTTTTTCCAAAAAATCCACCAAGTCCGCCGCCTCTTTTTCTTTCAGCTTGAGAATCTTGGCGATTTTCTTTATTTCCGCCGCTTCTCCGTAATGGAAAAGAAACGCTTCCAGTTCGGCGAGTTTTCGGGGGTTTTGTTCGTTCATGCTTTTTTCGCGATTCTTATGTCTCCGAAATTGCTCGTCTGCTCGACCGAAACGAGTTGGGATTTGATGAGATGCAAGATGGCCAGAAAAATCACGACCAGTTCGCTCTTGCCGCCTCCTTTATTGAAACTGTTCAAACCGACGGGACTTGAAGTAAGTTTCCTTAAAACTTCTTCTATTTTTTCCTTCAGATTGATGATTTCGATCTTGATTCTTTTCACCGGCATCATAATTTTTTGAAAATCGCCGACGATGTTGGCGAGAGCCGAATATATGTCTTTTCCGGTCACTTTCTTCGGTGGATAGAAAGAAACGTTTGCCGTACTTAAGAATTCGCGCGCCGCCATTTGCGGATAGTCGTTCCATTTTTCCTTGATGAGTCTTTGGGCGTTTTTGAATTCGGCGTAGATTTTGAGGCGTGTCTCAAAAAGCCGGACATCTTCTTCCTCTTCTTCGTTCAAGACAAGCGAAGGCAAAAGATTCTTGGATTTTATGAGCACGAGTTTGGAAGCAACTACCAAAAAATCGGCAATGACCGACGGGTCGGCCCGCTCCTCCGCAAGCTTTTCCAGATAACTTAAAAAATCGGCCGTCACTTCGGCTAAGCTGACTTCCGTAATTTCGAGTTTTTTATCAAGAACCAGTTCCAAAAGCTTGTCGAGCGGCCCCTGGTACTTCTCAAGTGTTAATTCGTACATTACCTTTGTTATAATGTTATCACTATGATCGGAAAACTAAAACCCGCTTTTGCTCTCCGAATCGGTCTCGGATTGGTTTTTATCTACGCGGGTCTCTTGAGTTTTCTCGCACCCGAGGACTGGATCGGCTTCGTGCCCCGGTGGGTCGGGAACGTCATTGACCCGCAGCTTTTCCTTTCCGTTCATGCCGGTTTTGAAATCGTCCTTGGCCTTGCCATTCTCGCCGGCTTTTTATTGCCTTTGGCGTCTCTTCTTACTTTTTTCGATATGTTTGCCCTCCTTCTTTTCTACGGCATAGACGAAGTTACTTTCCGCGACTTCGGGCTCCTGATGTCGGCTCTCGCACTTTATTTATTAACTATCAAACAATACCAGAGAGAAAACATAGGTAAGAGAAACTAAGAGTCAGGCTGGACGGATTCGAGTCTGGAAAGCCAACCCAAACCAATGGCCACGTTTCTCGAGCCTATGTTTTTTCTCCGAATTACCCGTGCCTTATTACCATCACGTCCCCGTCTTCCACCACATAATCCTTCCCTTCCAGCCTTAGCCAGCCTTTTTGCTTGGCGGCGTTCCAAGCGCCTTGCCCTGAGCCTGCCGAACGGGCGGCTTCAATCAATTTTCCGTATTTCACCACTTCCGCCCGGATGAAATTCTTTTCGAAATCCGAATGAATCACCCCGGCCGCCTGCGGCGCCTTAGTCCCTCTTTCTATCGTCCAGGCCCGCGTTTCGTCTTCGCCGGTCGTGAGAAAACTTATCAAGTTCAAAATTTCGTAAGTTTTACGGATCAACTCCGGCACTTCTTTTACCGTATCCAAGTCCGCCACTATGTAACCGGCGTTGATTGATTTGATTTCGGTCACGAGTTCCGCCGGCACGTCTTCCTCACTGCCGTTTAGCAGATATAGCTGCGGTTTGGCCGTCAAAAGATTCAGTTCTTTGAAAATCTTTTTGTGCAAATCGAAGGCCCCGCTCAAGTCAACGAGAATTTTTTCTTCCTCAAGCCAGGTTTTGATTTCCTTCAAGGCGTCGCGTAAATCGATAAATTCCTTCTTTCCGTTTCGGGCATCGGCCTCGGCTTTGTCCAAGCGGCGCTCCACCGTTTCCAAATCCTTCAAAATGAGTTCGGTCTTGATGGTTCCAAAATCCCGGAGCGGCTCTACGTTCCCTTCGACGTGGATTATGTCCCCTTTCTTGAAACAGCGGATAACTTGCAAAACGGCATTCACGTCCTTGATATGGGATAAAAATTGATTGCCCAAACCCTCGCCTTTATGGGCGCCTTTTACCAAACCGGCGATGTCGTAAAACTCGACGACGGCCGGAATCGTTTTTTTGGAATTACTGAGCTCCGTGAGTTTCTGCAGACGCTCGTCGGGCACCGACACGACGCCGACATTAGGGTCAATCGTGGCGAAGGGGTAATTGGCGATATTCACCTCCTGGCGGGTTATGATTTTAAAAAGCGTGGATTTACCGACGTTGGGAAGACCGACTATGCCAATGGATAATTTCATAAATAAAAACGGTAGTGTTTATTTGACCACACCGGCCCGGCATAAGCAACACCAACCCGAGGCGAACTTGTGACTTTCAACTTTAAATCTTTAAATTTGCGGTTGTATTCTATCCATAAACCGGTTTTGCGGCTGGCTGACTTACCGTTGATACGCTTGTCTATTTTCAAAAATTTCGTGACCCGCGCCGGTCCATGCACGCCTTCTACGCCTCTAATCAGAACCGCCGCCGGGTAATCGCTCTTGCCGGTCACGATATTCAACATCCAGTGCATCCCGTAAGTAAAATAAACGTACCAATGCCCGGCCGGACCGAACATTATTTTGTTCCTCGGCGTCACACCGCGATGGGCATGCGAGGCCTTATCTTCGAACCCGTCGTATGCTTCCACCTCGCGAATCTCCGCCCGAATTATTTTCCCCCGGTAGCTCCGGCACAGATACTTCCCGAGCAAATTTTTCGCCACCGCAACCGTCGGCCGCTCGAAAAACTCTCTATTTAAAACCTTAATCATCAGCTAAAAACTCAGGTGGTATACTTAAGTATACCACCTTGATTTCTTACAATAATTTTCGTACTTCCTCGATGACATCTTGGGGAATCGGGTCGCGCTCGGGGCTTTTGCCCGGATACCGCCACGTAGTAATTATTCTAATTCGTCCTTGTTTCCGCGTCTTTCCGCGTAGCTTTCCGCGTTCTTCCGCGCGCGCTCTCTTCGAGAGCGCATACATCACCCAAATTTCCTGATACCTTTTCGTTTCGGCTGGAGTCATCACCGCGACCGTCTGGGGCACTATTCCCTCCTCCGTCCGTTGGGGAAATCTGATTATTCTTTTGATGCGGCTCTCGGAGATGCCGTACTGCATCATTTTCCCGAAAACATGAGAGGTCCAGGAATACCGTTCGTCGTCCTTCGGTAATCTGGTTTTCATTTAAACAATCTCCGCGTTATAACATTGTTCGCCCTTCGACAGGTCGTTCGACTCTGAGAGTCTCAGACTCGATGAGCTCAGGACTTCAGCTGTTTTATTCATACAATCTCACTATTGTAACAGCTTTCGCAATACACAATTTCTTTTCTGTCCGGCGAATATGAGGTTTCAAATTCGTTAGTACAAGAGTTGTTACCGTGGGAGTGCTTGGCGGTGTTTTGGTAGACACTGTTTTCAGATTTCTCTCCGGCACATTGGCATTTACGAGGCCAGAGTTTCCGAGGGTTGCGTTTCGCAAGTCTCTCTCCGTGCCTGCAATCCGGACAATGGCGCGGGAGAGGTATTCGTATTTTTCTGTAAAAGTTGAGCTCCTGTAAAAGAATGCGGAAATTTTTCTTGCACTTCTCGCAAATTAATATTTCTTTCACGATTGAATCATCAACTTTGTCTATTTGCTGCGGTATTCTATCCCACGTTATCGTTTCTTTTCCGAAAAGGCCGGAAGTGCGCCCCGCCCACCTAAATCCTCCCTTTACCGCCTCCTCTTTCGTAAGCGGGAAATAATCGGGTGCCGTAGATTCGTTATAGCCAAAAGGAGACAGTTTAACCGGAAAGAATTCTCCCCATTCACCGGTAGATTTCATATGACCAATAATCTTTTCAAGCAACTGATTGTACTCTTCGGGTTTGTACTGTTTATTAAGGACGCAATAAGAGGATTTTCTCATTCCTATACAACCGAATAGATTGCTGGAATCAAAACAATGGTCAGAATAGTACACGTCCCGATTATCCCAGCACACGATTGAAAAGAAAGTGTTATATGAATTCGGTAAGGAAAGTCCTTCGTAACAACGCTCGCTTTTTATGAAAAAGTTCACGTCATAAGAATCCTTGATGAAATCAGAGTTGGTAATATAACAGCAGTCTTCCAAATTAGTCGCGTCATAGCAATACTTTGAATTTTTGGAGTTAAAAAGACGATCCCCAATACAATTCGTACATTTAATCATGTAAGCAAACCGTTGGGGCAACGACAAGCGTAGACGTTGCAGGCGACCATAAATTTCCGAAAAATTGCCGGGTAGATTGCTCTTAAGCCTCTCCACTTCCTTCTCCCATTCTTCTTTTGAAAGAGATTTATTGAATAAATAATGTTCTTTATTTCTCAAACCAATGCAACCGAAACAATTTGTGCAATTTACACATTGCTCGGAAAACCACATATTCGAACAAGAAATACATTGTGTACACCAGGCAGAACCATATAAGTTCTTGCAATCCACGCACTCATAACACAATTCAGCGTCTTCAGTGTAGGCGGAATCGAAAACATCCTTAGAACGGATCACAAAAAAATCATAATAACAATCTTCTGAAGTGTTGCCGGAAACACAAAGGAACGAATTCTTGTAGTAAATACTCCACGGACAATAATCACTGTTTACGCAGTGTTTGTTCATGAGCGATAAGCGCGGCACCGCCTTAAACAGCTCGGCAAATTGTTCGAAGAAAGGACGTGAAAAATTGAACTCCCTACCATACATCCCGGGATCCCATTTATCCGACCACCAAGTTTTCTGAGAATAAACCGGAAACGGTGCGTCCTCCGAATAGAGACTTACGACGGATTCTCCCGTAAGACTGCAGGGACGTCTGTATAAAGCCCGCTCGCCCCGGAACGCCAATCTCCTCTGCAATCGACAACCCGGACAAAAGGTCGGCGACGGAATATCTATCTTTTTGTAGAACTCGAAATCTTGAACGTCAATAACAAAAGATTCTTTGCAATTCTGACAAGTCGAAGACACTGAGCTTGTCGAATGTGTTCTTGTTTCGCCGGACATATAATTATTCAATTCACTTCCGTTGATAAAGGCCGGTAAGCAACCCCTCATCGAGTACGTGGCCTTCCATTGCCCTCATGAGTTCCGATTTCGAAGCACCTTCGTCCAAAACGAGAACCGAGTCCAGCGCGTAAACTTTGAACATATATCGGTGGGGCTTCGAGCCTTTCGGCGGACAGGGCCCGCCGTAGCCGGTCTTGCCGAAACTGGTAGTACCCAAAATCGCATTCCCCGGTATGCTGTCTTCCGGAATGTAATGCGTTTTCGGTTCCATGTTCCACAAAATCCAATGGTCCCAGGTAACGCCGCCGGTCGCGTCCGGGTCGTCCATGATAAGGGCGATGCTTTTCGTCCCCGCGGGCGCGTTCAAAATTTCGATGAAAGGATTGACGTTGTCGCCGTCGCAGGTGTGTCTGGCCGGAATAAAATCGTTATTTTTGAAAGCCGAGCTTTTTATCACTAAATTTCCCATAGATTCAATTTCGACATCTTCAACATCCGGCGACCTTTTTAAAACAAAATAAAGTAGCGCGATGATTGCAATTACTATTATTGCGATAATTGCCAATCTCATTATCTATATAAATCTACCAAAAAAGAGCGAGAATAAAAAGCGTTGTTTTTACGGCGGAATTTTGTGCGACTTTAGCCCTGCCTCAAAACGTGTCCATATGGACCGATCTTGAGGCACTTTAAATTAACCTGTGAAAATCAAGCTAGGGGGAGAAAACCCGCCGGTCGTAGACGTTTGAGGGGCTCCAGAGCATAAAACCGTTCAAAAGCCCGGGGGTGGAGGTGGCCGCCTCATAAGCCGCCTGAATCTGCTCCCGCACCATTTCCGGGGTGTAAACCGCTCCCAAATCGAAGGCCTGAAGCCAGGGGCGAAGTTTGGAATTCTGATTCGAAGAAGTCGCGTTCCTGTAAATCCCGAGACGTGAAACCGCCGTATCCATCGAATACTTCACTACCTCATAAGGATAATCGGCGGGGTTGCCGAGGCCGATGAAACCGGAAACATAGTGCGAGGGATAAACCATCGGTGAAACGTAATCGAAACTCTCGTAGGCGTGTTCGATAATCTGGCCGATGCCCATGTCGGCGTAATCCACGGTCGCCTGGCCGAAAAGATCGGCCGAAAGTTTCGCATCCGGCAATTCCTTGCGGAGATACCGGAAAAAATCCCGAATCACGGACGCGGCCGGCTTCACTTCGTCCCAAAAAGGATATGCCGTTGCGGCTATGTTTCCGTCCGAAGGAAACCGGATGTAATCGAAATTCACCTCATCGAATCCGTGAGCCAAGACGTCACGGACAATTTTTATGTTGTAGTCCCAAACTTCTTGCGAGCTCGGGTCCATCCATGAAAGCCCTTTCCTGTCTTTCCAGACTTTGCCGGTTGTCTTGTCTTGCACCGCCAAATCGGACCGGGCAAGAGCAAGCCGCGGGTCTTGGAACATAGTCGTCCGGGCAATCACGTAAATATTTTTCTCGTGGAGACGACGCACCAGCGAATCAATGTCGGCGATTCTTATTTCTTCGGCGTTGTAATCCTCCACCTCCGGCACGGCTGTGTCGTAACCGACGTAGCCCGAATAATCTTTGACGTCGATTACGATAGCGTTTAACTCCGTCGAATCGATTAAATCAATGAGATATTCCAGCCGCGAGGGCGTAGCGGCCGACCAGTTCGTGGCGTAAACCGCTTTGATCTCCGAGGGCGGATTCTCGAGAGGTTCGGGCGGAGGTAATGGGGTGGTATACTTGAGTATACCACCCTCCGCGGGGGCGGCTGGGTTTATAAATAACTCAGCCGTATTCTTCTCCAAAAATAAAAAAACCCCGCCGAAAATAAGGAAAACCGTCAAAGTTGCATAGGCAATAAGTCTCGCCATATAATTAGTGTATCAATGCTTGCGATTTATCGTAAATACAGACCGGCCACCTTTGAAAGCTTACTCGGTCAGGACCTCACGGTCAAAATCCTGAAGGAAGCGGCGCGTGAGGACCGGCTCGCTCACGCTTATCTTCTCGCCGGCCCCCGCGGCACGGGCAAGACCACTTCGGCCCGGCTCATCGCCAAAATCGCAAATTGCGAGACCCGCGCTAACGACGGAAATTTCAAAAAGAAAGGCGAGCCCTGCAACAAGTGCGGTCCCTGCAACGAGATAAACGAAGGCCGGGGGCTTGATGTTATTGAAATCGACGCCGCCTCAAATCGCGGCATTGATGAAATAAGAAACCTGAAAGAGAGCGTCCGCGTCTCCCCTGCTTCGTTCCGCCGCAAAGTTTTCATAATCGACGAAGCGCATATGTTGACCAAAGACGCCTTCAACGCCCTCCTGAAGACTCTGGAGGAGCCGCCGCCGTATGTCATCATCATTCTTGCTACCACCGAACCGGATAAAATCCCGGCAACGATTTCTTCCCGCACCCAGCAGTTTTATTTCAAAAGAGCGTTGGTCAATCAAATAGTCGGCAAGCTCGAGGAAATCGCGAAGAAAGAAAAAATACAGGTCTCAAACGAAGCGCTGGAATTAATCGCGGCATCCGCCGAAGGCAGTTTCCGGGACGCCGAATCGCTCCTGGACCAGCTCACTTCATTCAATGGCGCAAAAATTAATCTGGACGACGTAGAAAAATCGCTCGGCAAAGTCGGCTTTGGTAAGCTTTCCGAACTCTGCGGCTTGATGCTCGGCGGCAAGCTGGAGGATGTATTAAAAATAATTTCGGAAATAGAAGACGGCGGCTTTAATCTCGTCCAGCTTACCAAAGACATGATTCAATATCTCCGCCGGACCGCCGTTTTGAAATTCAATCCGGAGATGAAATCGCTTTTCAAAAACGAGCTCATGGAAGAACATTTGGAAAAGCTCACAGCTCACGCCGCCGTATTCAAAGACGAGCAAATCAAGCTGATAAAAGGACTGATAAAAGCGTACAGCGAAATGCGCTACAGCCAATTCCCGATTATTCCCCTGGAAGTTGCGATTATTGAAAGCCTAAAGAATTTGGGCCTGGAAAACGGCAACAAGCTCACTCACTAAAAGCGTCAGGCCGATAATTGAAAGAATAAGTACGCCGTTCCCAATAAGTTGCGGATGCTGGATTTTGATTTTTATGAAAACTTTCAGGATAAGCGCCAAACACGTGAGCGCCAAAAGTGCAAAGTACAAATAATCGGTAACCGTTCGGGGTTTGGAGAAAATTTTTGCCAAAACAGAAGATTTATTAACCGTAACTGCCGGTTCAAGTTGATTCGTTTCTCCTTTCACTTGCGGCATGAGTTCCGGCGCAGAAGTCGCCGTATCTGGAACGGGCACAATCTGTTCGGTTTGCGTTATGGCTTCGCCGGGCGGCAAAGCGGCTAAAACCGGCTTGCCGAAAAACTGAACCACGAAAGTAGTTTCTCTTCCTTCATAGGTGCCGCGAGCGGCGGCAATTCCGATTTCGGAAAACTTATCATTCAACATATTCGCCCTGTGAGCCGGCGAATTCATCCAAGCGACTACGACGTCTTCCGAGTCGATGAAATTAACCGCCAAATTTTCGCCGGCGTAAACGTATTCATAACCAGCCTGTTCCAACCAATACCATGGCGTTTTACCTTCGGGGCTTTCGTGGGAAAAATAGCTTTTTGCCGCCATGTCATTGGCTTTTAGCCGGGCGGCTTCCTGCAAAAGCGGATTAATTTTAAGTTCTTCAAGAGCATTACCCATCCGTCCCGAATTGGTTTCATCAACGAGCACGGCAGGCAAAATAGAAGCGAAAAAATTCGTATTTGGAAACAAAACAAGAATTTCTAAAAGAAAAGCTACTTCGACAAATAGAACGAAACCGATGACAATAACCGTTGTTTCCGACCGTAAAAAATGAGGTTTGTGGTCGTTGTGTTCGTGCGGGATAAAGTATTTTTTAAGCCAGTGCTTAATACTTTTCAGCATGCTTTAATTATACCACAAAACATATGGAAAATCAAGTAGCGACAAACGCGTTATCTAACCGACTGGCCCCGCAGAGCGGCGTTAACCTTATCGATTGTTACCTGGTCAACCTCGAATACGACCAATATATTCAGAATTGACTGGATTTGCGTTTCGGAGAGCGTAGTCGTAGCGGCACCGAGAACTTGGCCGGCAGGAGCCGCCGCCGCGACAGCGGAATTCAATCGCGCCCGCGTGAGCGGTCCAACAACTCCCGCCTGTTCAATGTCATACTTTGCCTGGAACGCTTTTACGCCCGCTTCCGTGAGCGGACCGAAGTAGCCGGTAATCGGACCGGAGTACACTCCTTCGGCAGTCAAGCGGTTCTGAAGTTCGGTAACGTCTTCTCCTTCCGAACCGTAGCGAAGCGTTTTAGTAAAGCGGAATGTTGCGACACCCAAGACTTCACCGGCAGGCGGAGTGGCAACCGGAGCGGCAACCGCAACGGCCGGAGCCGTGGCTACCGGAGTCGGAGTTGTAACAACCGGTGCGGCACCGCCACCACCGCCGCCTCCACCACCGCTACCACTGGAGGACGGAGGTACGTGAGTAGTTGCGTAGTATGAAGCCTTAGTCGCGGTGAAAGTGCAGAAGCCGTTAAAAACGGCGCATGTCGCGGGCGACACAATGCCGTCGCTTGTCCAGTCGCCGCTACCGCTTACGGACCTGACAATGTTAAGTACCTGACCGCTGAAATTGGTGCCAACGAAGATATTAAGAGTGATTGGTTCGCTAAACGTAAGTCCTATATTCGGAATTCCCCACTGGAATGCGCTATCCACGATTATTCCCGTGCCGAAACCGGAAAGCGAATCTGGCGTCGTTGATGCCGCCGCAAGCAAAGTCACATCGATATTCCCTCCGTCTGTCTTGGTTACAGTGACACCTACGGGAAGTGTTACCGTGCTTGTCCCGCCGTCACCGGCTTCGGCAAGTACGGTTTCTTCAAGAAAAGTCACCGATGGGGTGTCTGTGGGAGTTGCGTCATCAGGAACGCTGATCTCCGCGTCATCAAGCTGTGAACCAGTCGCGGGTATCTGAGCGTAAATTGACGTGCAAGCTGACGTTGCGCAATAAGGCTCATAGGCAACGTCACCATTTATCTTTGCCGCGACTTCAGTTGATGAAACGGTGCCCCACCAGTTATTAACGGCGTCAAGAACAAATCCGTTGGTTGGACTCCCAATAACTTGTGCGCCGACATTATTGTTATAAACCTTATTTTTTTCTGCAGTGATGTTGGAAATATTATCATAAACCGGCCAACTTCCGCCGTGGTATTGTTCCGTTAGATCAACCCTAATTCCGTCCTGTCCGTTTCCGTAAATCTCATTACCAGAAATTATGTGTCCGCTATTTATCGGCCCGAAATAAATACCGTTCTTTTCGTTATCGTGAATTCGATTATCCTCGATAATAAGACTCGCCGACCCCATAGCCGTCACGGAAGTTTTATCGCCGTCCATACGGATGATTAATATACCGTTTCCGTACTTCAGATTCGCGGAATCATCACTCGGTAAACCAGAATTCCCGTAAATATCATTATTCCGAATCACAAGATTATCTACTCCACCAGCAATCTCGACGCCGCTTCTATGGCTTCCGTAAATCTCATTGTCTTCAATGACGGTGCCGGTATAATCCGCGTTGGCAGGAGAACCGTAGCTCTCGGCGGCTCCCCATACAAAAACGTTGTTCCCATTGCCATTGCTATCAAAAATTTTATTACCCGTTACAAGAGTATTGGTTATACCCCTTTCATCAGCAGGGTAGTTAGGTGATGCAAAGTACAACCCCATTCTCCCATTGGTTCCGTTCCGTGAAGTTAAATTAGTATTTGGACCAATTATGTTGTTCCTAATCACTATATTATCAAGAGTATTATCTGCTACCTCGCCGTCATCTGCAGTCCCCGTTGTTGCATCTAATCTCAATAAGTGGTCATTCGCGCTGCTGGGTAACGCGTTTAGGCTTTGAACAATAAAACCTTCAAAAACAACATCGTCGCTCACAATATCAACGACCTGAGAAGTACTAAGGGCCGGCTCAGGATTATTAATGACTGATTCAATATTACTGTCCCACGCATAATCCACCGGAACTGTGTAACCGTTTTTATTCACGCTATAAGTAGCACCACGCAAAGTTAACGGTTTATTTATAACGATTCTTTCGTTATATGTCCCCGCACCGACATTAATCGTGTCGCCGGGTTCTGCTGCGGTAATTGCTCCTCCAATTGTCAGGAAACCCGTATCGGCGCCGTTAATGGATGCATTAGAGCTGCGAGTGGTAGAACATACGGAATCCTCGCACCAGGGTGCGTAGTTTACATTACCTGAAATAATCGAGGGAAAATCTGGATTTATACTATTCCACCAGTTGTTAGCGGCGTTAACTTCAATACCTGTCGTATTATCCAAACCAAAATCATTACCATCAATGTTGTTGGATACGACTGCCACGTCATAAGTGCCATTTTCGTGGGGCGAACCGGACTGCAAACCAACTTCAATTCCTACATCATTTTCAGCAATTGTATTACTTTCAATCGAAAGACTTGAAATTTCCGCGTTTCCGCCAATTCGTTCCTCGGCTACAACGAAGATACCCCGGGTAGCTCCGGCAACTGTATTATTTTCTATAGTCACGCCGTCGAGCAAAGCGACGCTTTCGGCCTGATAAGCCCGGGAGAGAATATTGATTCCGGCGCGCTCCGGCACAACTCCATCTCCATCAATCTCATTATCATAAACCGATACTCCGGTTCCGGCCGTGACGCCGGTTCCGTGGTCACGAACCGCCACTTCAATACCCACGCCGGAATCATCTGGGTCAGAATCAATTCCAGCACCTATTGTAATCACATTGTAAGCAACCTCGGAATAAGTCGTGTTAGTTAGTTCTATGCCGGCATAATTTGCGCCTGAAACTATGTTCCTTTTAACAGTCCAATTGCTTTGAAGAGTACCGTCATCGCTTCCCACCAAAACACCGTTCCAGCCGATATCATGAAGGAAGTTGTCCTGGACGGTTATGTTACTGGCTCCGGTATTCCAAGAAGTAATCGCTCCCATACTGCCATCAGAGATATCTGTATAATTATGAACCTCAAATCCTTCTATCAGAACATTGGTAACTCCGGGGCTCAAAGTGATTGCACTTCCACTCAAGTCGGTGCCGTTCAAAACCGGCGCGCTTGTGCTTGGACCAGCGTCATCAATACCCTCCGTTTGAGCTCCCGGATCACCCCGCAAAGTCAATGATTTATCAATAGTTACATTTTCAGCATACGTCCCCGCTGCGACATTCACTGTGCCGCCATCATCTACTGCGCTGATACCCTTTTGGATTGTCTTAAAAGCAGTCCCAGGTGTAAGCCCATCACCGCTTAATTCAACAGCGGAATCAACATAGACAGGCGTTGCCGCATGCGCGGTAAAAACAAAAACCCCGCTCATAACTAAAAGCGGGAGTGTTATTACCAATAGACCTTTGAGTGCGTTCCTCCGAATAATTCGAGAAATACTCATATTATTAAGTTTTCGTTGGAGTAGCCGGCTATTCTGCCCATCTTTTTATATTTATAGGTGAATATACCCTACTCTATTTTAGGCAAGGTGTCAAGAATAACAAGGGATGGCTGAACGGGGAAAAGGTTGCGATTATGGAAGCGTTGAAGTAAATTGTAGTTAATTGGGAGGTGGTCTAACGGTAGTGACGCCAGGCTTTGAACCTGGAAATGAAGGTTCGATTCCTTCCCTCCCAGCACGTAGAATTTCTTAGCGAGGTACGAGCTTAGAAATTCAAGTTCCCGAGGAGTTTACGACGAGGGACAATATTACTATAAAACCATCACATGCCCTACTTCGTCTATATCCTTGAATGCGCCGACGGGTCACTCTATGTCGGGTGCACAAACAACCCCGAAAAGAGATTGAAACAGCATAACGATTCAAAGCAGGGCGCGCATTACACCAAAACCCGCCGGCCGGTTGAGCTGCTTCACAGAGAAACATTCGAAACCTTGTTTGATGCAAGAAAACGCGAACGGGAAATCAAGAGCTGGCGCAGAGAGAAAAAGCTCAAGTTAATCCGATCTAACCCTTATACTGATTCCAGACCGGAGAACCCAGCTAACTGTCAAAAATGATAAAAACCATTATTTTCGATTTTGGAGGCGTGATAAGCATCGGCAAGTTCTTTCCGGTTGTTTCAGGCGCTCTCGGCGAAAAGTTCGGATTGGATGAAAAAACCATCCGCGAAAAGATGTATGCCAACGAGACGGAATACATGTCGGGAAGGGAGTCTACTTTCACATTCTGGGAAAAGACTTGTAAAGAATTCGGTATCCCCTACAAAGATTTTGTCCATATTTTCAGTTCTTCTTATCGACTTAATACTGAAATGCTAACCTTAGTCAGACGCCTAAAAGAGAAATATCAGGTTATTCTCCACTCGGATAACTTTGAGGCTCTCTCTAAAGCCTTAAGAAACGATCCGCAATTGGACGGCATCTTCGAAAAACTTTACTTTTCAAACGAAATAAAACTTCTCAAAAAAGAAGAACAATCTTTTAGACACATTCTAAAAGATATTCAGAAGACTCCCGCGGAATGCGTGTTCATTGATGACAAAGAAACAAGTCTCATTATTCCCCAAAAAATCGGCATCAATACCATACTCTTCAAAAATGTGGAACAAACGAAGAAGGAGCTTTTACGTTTGGGAGTTCAATAGTTTTAGACCGAGACGGGTCAGCACGACCCTCGAAATCGCGCCGGAAGATCCTAAGCTGGCAGTCCTCAATCTTGTAACATATGTTACAAGATTGAGGACAAGGGAAATACGAATCACGGACTCTCGAAATCAAAACGACTCCCAGAGCGAAACGGCTCAACGCTGTTGAGCCGTTTGGGAAAAACCCTTACACTGATTGAAAGTCCTGATAATAACATGAATATCACATACGAAGACTTTGAAAAAGTAGATACCCGCCTTGGAAAAATTATTGAAGTGGAAGATTATCCCGAAGCAAAGAAACCGGCTTTCAAACTTAAAATCGATTTCGGGCCCGAAACCGGCATCAAAACATCAAGCGTCCAAGCCGTCGGTGCCCACACAAAAAATGAGCTTCAGGGGATGCTTGTAGCTTGTGTTGTGAATCTACCGCCGAAGCGCATTGGTAGTTTTGTTTCTGAAGTACTTACTCTCGGCTTTAGAAATACTAATGGCGATGGTTGGGTGCTGATAACGCCGGCAAATAATTCGGTGGAAATCGGAGATAAACTGCAATAATATACCGACCGAGACGGGTCGGCTAATGGCCAAAATCAACTCTTTATTTACTTTTCTTTTTGTAGATTTTATCTCGGCGGCCGATAGCATACACGATAATAGTGTTTTTCTCCCACTGAATTTTATAGATAATTCTTAAATCTCCAATGCGTAATTTAAAATAATCACGCCACTCGCCTCCCAAGGGAAGTGGCGTAATATTATCAAAATTATCTTGAAACCACTCTAAGCGGCTTAGAATTCTCTGATAGAAAGTTTTATCTAGTTTCTTAAAATCAGCTTCTGCAGCTGAAGTAAGAAAAAGAGACCACATTAAGAATACTTACGTTTAAGGTCTTTGAGTGCAATAAATCGCCGGGCTGGAGAACGCAAACGATTTTTGATGCGATCGGTAAGTTCGAGACCATAATCAGTGTCCTCTATAAAAGATTGAAAAAGTTCTACTACTCTTTTACGAATAAGATTATTTAGTTTTACGTCCGATGTTTTTATTAAACTCATAATAATACTGTATCATATAAGTTATTTCCTCGTCAAATCGCCCCCGATCGAGACGGGTCAGTCCGAATCCTTAACTAACGCCTTTTCTTCTTTCCGCGCTTTTTTCCGCTCGTTATCGGAAAGATAGATTTTCCGGATGCGGATGCTTTTCGGCGTTATTTCCACCATCTCGTTATCGCTGATATAGGCAAGCGAATCTTCAAGCGAAAGCGAAAGCGGCACGTCGAGCGTACTCACGGTCCCTTCGTTTTTGGAACGGAAGTTTGTGAGCTCCTTCGCCTTACAGATATTCACCGGCATATCAACCGACTTCGCGTTTTGGCCGACCACCATTCCTTCATAGACCGGCACGCCGGGGCCGATAAAAAGTTTGCCGCGCCCCTGGGCGATAAGGAGGCCGAAACTGTTGGAAGTGCCGGTTTCAGTCGCGACAATGGAACCGCGCGACTCCGGCCGAATTTCGCCTTTGTATCCTTCGTATCCCAAAAAAATGCTGTTCATGATGCCGAGGCCTTTCGTGTTCGTAAGGAATTCGCCGCGCGAACCGATAAGCCCGCGGGTCGGAATGGCGAAGTCCATAAGAGTCGTGCCTCCGTCAATCTTCATTTCTTTCATTGTGCCCGAGCGCTTGCCCATCATCACGATAACCACGCCGGCGAATTCGTTCGGCACTTCGACGGATACGAGCTCCATCGGCTCCATTTTCTTCCCGTCAATTTCCTTGAAAATCACCTGCGGTTTGGAAACTTCAAACTCGAATCCGTCGCGGCGCATCTTTTCCACAAGAATGGCCAGATGAAGTTCGCCGCGTCCCGCCACCACCCAGCGGTCCGCCGAGGCGGTAGGCGTTACTTTGAGCGCCACGTCCGTTTCGAGCTCGCGTTCAAGGCGTTCTTTCAGGTTCCGCGAGGTGGTGTATTCCCCTTCCCTCCCGCGGAACGGCGAAGTATTTACGCCGAACGTCATCTTGATGGTTGGTTCGTCAATGTGGATGACGGGCAACACCACCGGATTTTCGGCATCGGCAATGGTTTCGCCGATGGAGATTTCGGGAATACCCGCAACCGCGACGATTTCGCCGGCGTGAGCTTCTTCCACGTCCACCCGGTTAAGTCCTTCAAAAAGCATTACGGCCGAAACCGCGGCCCGAGCCGTTTCGCCCGCCCGGTTGATGTGAGCGACCGCCATCCCCTTCTTCAGCGTTCCCGCATAGAGCCGCCCGACCGCGAGTTTCCCCTTGTAGTTGTCATAGGCAAGATTTACGGTGAGCATCTGGAGCGGGTCACCCGGCCGCGTCTCGGGGGCCGGAATGTAACTCACAATAGTTTCAAAAATCGGTTCCACGTTTTTCATTGCCACGAGGTCGGGCGTGCGTCCGGCCTTCCCCATTACGGCGGAGGCGTAGATGACCGGGAATTCCACTTGCGCCTCGGACGCGCCGAGTTCGAAGAAAAGATCGTAGGTCGCATTCAATACCCAGACCGGCCGCGCCGCGGGCTTGTCGATCTTATTAATGACCACGATGATTTTGTGGCCCGCCTCAATGGCTTTCCGGAGAACGAACTTCGTCTGCGGCATCGGGCCCTCCTTCGCGTCAACGAGTAAGAGTACCCCGTCCACCATGCGCATGATACGCTCCACCTCGCCGCCGAAATCGGCATGGCCGGGCGTGTCCACGATGTTAATCTTCACGCCGCCGTGCCGGATGGAAGCGTTTTTGGAAAAAATCGTAATACCGCGCTCGCGCTCAAGCTCGTTCGAATCCATGATGAGCTCCTTCGCGTCGTCGGCTTTCAGGTGAAAGCTGTCCGATTGCTTCAAGAGCGCGTCGACCAAGGTCGTTTTCCCGTGGTCAACATGGGCGATAATTGCAATATTCCGAAGTTCCATATAAGAAGAAAAATGCCTGGCTTCAGCAGGCAGGCCCGCAAATGGCCCGAATAAACCTACGATACCACGAAACGACGAATTGTTCAAATGACTGCTTTACCGTAATCGTGATAAAATAGGTTCAAGTATGGAAAAGGCCAAAAAAATAAAACAAATCGTCAAAGAAAAGTATAAAGAGATAGCGCGCGGCGGTGCTTGTTGCGGGTGCGGCTGCAAATGCAGTCAAGATATTTCAAAAAGCATCGGATATTCGGAAGAAGAACTTAAAACAGCCGGAGGCACCAATCTTGGGCTCGGTTGCGGAAATCCGACGGGATTCGGGGAAATAAAAGAGGGCGATACGGTTTTGGACCTGGGGTCCGGGGCCGGCATGGACTGTTTTTTAGCGGCCAAGAAAGTCGGCAAAAACGGAAAGGTTATCGGGATAGATATGACGGAGGAAATGGTTGAAATGGCGAAACTTTATGCCATTAAACAAAAAATAGAAAATGTAGAGTTCTTATTGGGAGAAGTAGAAAAGCTGCCGCTTGAAAACGACTCGGTGGATATCATAATCACAAATTGCGTAATAAATCTCACTCCGGACAAGACAAAAGCGTTCGAAGAGGCCTACAGAGTATTGAAAAACGGCGGGAGGATGTACCTTTCGGATATTGTTTTATTGGGTGAGCTCTCTAAAGAACAAAGAAACGATAAAGATTTATTATCCGGCTGCGTGGCCGGCGCCCTGTTGAAAGATGATTACCTGGACAAAATAAAAAAAGCGGGCTTCTCCGTTCGTGTGTTATCCGAAAACAAAGAAATCAGCAAACAGCAATACCAAGGAATCGCGCTTGAGAGTTTATCGGTTGAGGCAACAAAACGAGCTTGAAAGTCCTTGGTACTGAACCGAGAAATATACTCTGTATGAATTTTGAAATGCTTCGATGAACTCAGCACAAGCTAAAACACTTTCGACTAGCTCAGTGTCTTCGACACATTCGCCAAGCTCAGTGTCTTCGACACATTCGCCAAACTCAGTGTCTTCGACGCATTCGACCTGTCAAAACTGCAAGAACCAGTTCACTATAGAGTCGGAAGATTTTGATTTCTACTCAAAAATCCAGGTCCCTCCCCCAACCTGGTGCCCGGATTGCCGTAACCTGCGGCGGATGTTATGGAGAGAGGAAAGAACTCTCTACAGAAGCGCATGCGGACTCTGCGGCAAAGCCATAATTACCGTTCATTCGCCCGATGGACCATTTACGGTTTATTGCCGGGAATGCTATAAATCCGACAAATGGGATCCACTCACATACGGCAGAGATTACGACTTCAACAAGCCCTTTTTCCTGCAATACCGCGAATTGATGGAGACCGTACCACGACCCGCGCTTACGGGAAATAGCCTTGTAAACAGCGAATTTACCCACGCAAGTGTAAATTTAAAAAATTGCTACTACGTTTTTTGGAGCTATTTTTCCGAAAACGCGGAAAATTGCTATGCCCTACTCCTTTCTAAAAACGCTTATGATTGCTACGTAGTAGATAACTCCGATCGGGTCTATGATTCAATTCACTGCAACCGCCTTTACAAAGTACGGTCAGGATATTTTTCCGACGACTGCCTGGAGTCTTCATTCATCTATGATTGCGTAGGCTGTTTGGACTGTTTCGGCTGCGTAAATTTAAGGAAGCAGAAATATTGCCTTTGGAATAAGAAACTTTCAAAAGAAGAATATTTTGAGCAGTTGGAATATTGGGACCTGGGCAGTTACACGAAACTGCAGGAGGCCAAGAAAAAATTCTACTCGCTATATCTTTCGTTGCCGCACCGGTTCGCCCATGTCGTCAGCAGCCAAAACGTAACCGGGGACATTATACGAGACACTAAAGATTGCAAGGTGTGTTTTTCGGCTCTTGATGGAGTACAGCATTGCAGGTACCTCTATTTTGGCGGTTTGAATCTCAAGGATAGTTGGGACGTGAGCGGCAGCGGAGATTCGGCGGAACTCCTCTACGAAACATTTGCCGTTACCGGCCATGCCGCTCGATGTTTCTTTTCCGCGGGAGGCAACAATTGCCGCGAAACTTGGTATTCAGATTGGGCTATTAACTCTTCATATGTGTTCGGGTGCGTTTCTTTGAAAAATAAGCAATACTGCATCCTCAATAAGCAATACACCAAAGAGGAGTACGAAAAGCTTGTGCCGGCAATCAAAAAGCACATGGATAAAATGCCCTACGAGGATAAGAAAGGACGAGTTTATAAATTCGGAGAGTTTTTCCCGCCTGAACTTTCCGCGTACGCGTACAACGAAGCCTTTGCGTTCCCTTGGTACCCGAAAACAAAAGAAGAAGTGCTTGCCGAAGGGTGGCGCTGGCGGGAACCGCAAAAACGACAATATCAGATAACCATCCCATCTAAAGATCTGCCGGATCACATACGCGACGTTAAAAATTCAATTACGGAAGAGATAATCGGCTGTGCTCACGCTGCAGGACAAATTGGCTCGCCAATTTGCAACGAACAATGCACGACCGCCTTCCGTATCACCCCGACCGAGCTGGATTTCTACCGGAGGATGAACATTGCACTGCCGCGTCTCTGCCCGAACTGCCGAAGCGCGGAACGCCTCAAGTGGCGCAACAACTTCACGTTATGGCACCGGAACTGCATGTGCAATCAACGCGGTCATTTCCACGCGGATAAATCCTGCCCCAATGAGTTCGAAACGACCTTCCGTCCGGAGAAACCGGAGATTATTTACTGTTCAGACTGTTATAAAGCAGAATACTTATGAGCTCCGGAGATTTTAAAAAATACAGGTATATACTCCGAATGTTGTGGCAAAAACTACTCTTTAAACTAAAGGTGGTTATACACAATTTTTTCAGAAAATAGAGTCCCCCGACCGAGACGGGTTAACTATTCCTCCAATTAGATAGCTTTTCTGATTACTTTGGCACTATGTTTTAGGACAAGAATTTCAGCCGGGCGAGGCCGCAGATTATAGTGTGAACTCATGGAATAGCCGTAAGCCCCGGCGTTCTTCACGACCAAAATATCCCCTATCTCCGGGCTAGGCAGAAAACGGTTCTTGGCCAGCAAATCGCCGGATTCGCACATATTGCCCGCAATCGTCACTTTTTCCGAACGGTTTCTTGGATGAGTAGCATTCAAAACTTCGTGATAAGAACCGTAAAGAGCCGGCCGGATCAAGTGATTCATGCCGGAATTAACGCCGATAAAAGTTCGGGTCGGATTTCTCTTTATATCGTTCACGCGAACCAGCAAGGAACCGACCTCGGCAACCAAATAGCGCCCGGGTTCAAAAGAAAATTCAACCTGTTTCCCGTATCTCTTTTCGAAACGCCGCAATACCGCTTTAACCTTCCCTCCGAGTTTTTTTAGGTTCAATTTTTTCTCACTTGGCTTATAGGGCACGCCAAAGCCGCCGCCGAAATCTAGATGTTTCAAATCGGGAAAACGAAGCGCCCGATCACACAGCTTTTCCATAGCTTTGATGAAAATCGGTATTTCCAGAATGTTGGAGCCAATGTGCTGGTGCAAGCCGATAACCCGCAATCCATATTTTTTGGCCAGTTCACGCAGTTCACTTAGATGGGAAATATCGATGCCGAACTTGCTGTCCGACCCGCCCGTAATGACGTGCGCGTGGTGACCGGCGCCGATACCCTGGTTCAAACGCACGGAAATATCCCGGCCCGGAAAATTCCGGCCGAACATTTCCACCTGGGTCAATGAATCAAGATGAACCCGAACTCTTTGTTTTACGATCCAAACCAATTCGTCCTCGTCAATACTGCTACAGGTAAAGGTGATTTTGGAAACGGGCACGCCGACCCGCCTCGCGACCCTGATTTCTTCGGGACTCACGGTCTCGATGCCGAAACCCGCTTTGGCGATCAATCTCACGATTTCCGGGTTCTCGTTGGCTTTGGAGGCGTAATAAAGGACCAGCCCGGAAAAACTGGGTTTCAATTCCCGGCACCGCCTGCCAATTAAATCGCCGTCGTAAACATAAAGCGGCGAACCAAATTTTTCCGTGAGCTGAAGGGGCGATATTCCGCTATTGGCCAGTTTTCTGTTTTTACTCATACGTTCATCCATTATACAGAAATTCTATGAACAACTCGAAAATGCTTCAAAAAACCTTTACACTGATTGAGATATGTTAATTGACGACGTAAAAATCAAAGTCTCGGCGGGAGACGGCGGAAAAGGCGCGGTGGCTTTCAATAAAAACCTGATGAGCTTGGGCCCGACCGGCGGCACGGGCGGCGGCGGCGGCAGTATTTACGCGGAAGGCATATCCGACATAGGCGCGTTGGGAAAATTCCGTTTCAAAAAAGAATTCAAAGCCGAAAACGGACTTGACGGACGCGACCAATTCCGCGACGGCCATGACGGCAAAGACCTGATTCTAAAACTCCCTATCGGGACCTGCATTCATAATTTAACCCATGGTACCGAAGTTTCCATAGAAAAGACCGGCGAGCGGATTCTTTTGGCAAAAGGCGGCCTGGGCGGCCGGGGCAACTTTCATTTCCGCTCTTCGCGCAACACTTCCCCCATGGAATCGAGGCCCGGTTCTTCGGGAGAAAGCTTCGAATTAAGGCTTGAGCTCAAACTCATCGCGGACGTCGGTTTCGTGGGCCTCCCGAACGTCGGGAAATCCAGTTTGCTGAACACCCTCACCAACGCCAAAAGCAAAGTGGCGAACTATCCTTTCACCACTCTCGAACCGAACTTGGGAGCTTATTACGAGCTTATCCTCGCCGACGTTCCGGGACTCATCGAAGGTTCTTCAACCGGCCGCGGCCTCGGGATAAAATTTCTCCGCCACATAGAACGCACCCGCATTCTTTTCCATTTCATTTCGAGCGAATCCCCCACTCCCGTGAAGGATTACAGGACAATACGCAAAGAACTGGGACGCTACAATGAAGAGCTTCTCAAAAAACCGGAGTGGATTTTCCTCACGAAAAGCGACCTCAAAACGGAGCCGGAACTGAAAAAGAAAATGACGGCTCTGAAGAAACTGGCAAAAAGCGTAATCGCGATATCCATAATCGACGATGCGAGCATGAAAAGGGTGGAGAAGATACTGAACGAAATCAAGAAAGAGAAATAACCGGTTCAGCCTCTGCTTGAAAAACGGCGTGGATACGGACGCGGGACATTCCGAGCCGGCGGCAATTGGGGAAGCGCCGAAGGCGGAAGCGCCGCCCGCATAAGCCGTTCAATGTCGCGGACGTCGGCTTTCTGGTCGGGCGTCGCGAATGAAACAGCATGGCCCACGGCTCCGGCCCGGGCAGTGCGCCCGATACGATGGATGTAATCTTCCGGATTTGAAGGAAGGTCGTAATTTAGCACGAGTTCAATCCCTTTCACGTCGATGCCGCGGGCGGCGATATCGGTTGCGACAAGAATCCTGTATTTTCCGTTCCGAAATCCCTCAAGCGCGTCTTTTCGCTGATTGAGCGTCCTGTTGGAGTGAATTTCCGCCGCGACGTGTCCCAGAGCGCGGATGCGGACGGCAATTTTTTTTGCGCCGAACTTCGTTCGCGAAAATACGAGCACGGACCCTCTGTATTCCTGAAGCAGTTTTTCAAGGAGCCGGAACTTATCCGGTTTTGAAATGAAGAAAAGTTCCTGAGTAACTTTCTCGATTGCCGTTCCCGAAGGCGCTATTTCAATCCGCAGAGGCAGTTTCATATACGAGTTCGCAAGTTTAACGATTGCTTCCGGCATGGTTGCCGAGAAAAGCATCGTTTGCCGAGCGCGCGGCACTTCCCGGAGAATTTTCTCAAGCTGGGGCGCGAACCCCATATCAAGCATCCGGTCGGCTTCGTCGAGCACAAGCACGGCTACGTCTTTAAACGAAACGTTTCTTTGATGAAGATGGTCGATTATTCTTCCCGGCGTACCCAAAATAATCATTGGGTTTCTGCGCAGTGTCTGCAACTGGGCGCGCGCCGACTCTCCGCCTATCAAAAGCGAAGTCCGCACGCCGAGAGAGCCGCCGATTTTTTTGAGCGCTTCCTCAACCTGAAAAGCCAGTTCCCGGGTGGGTAAAATCACGAGACTGCGCTTGCCGCGAAGAGCCGCCTGAACCAAAGGAACGCCGAAAGCCAGCGTTTTGCCGGTGCCGGTCTGGGCAAGCCCGATAAGGTCTTTGCCCTCGAGCGCGGGAGGAATGGATTTTTTCTGAATGGGCGTAGGCGCCGTAAAACGCAGTTTCTCAAGAACCGTGAGGATATTCGGCGCGATGCCGAAACCGTAGAAACCGGTGCTTTCTTCCATAAAATCATTAAAACCTATTTTTCCGCTTTTAGCGAATAGGACAGTCTCCTTCGATTGCCGTTTTACAGCGGACGTTTTAAACTGAAGGGGCTATGGAAGAGACGGTGATTACAAAAAGAAACCCCATCGTCCTGATCCGGTTTTTCGTCCTCATCGAAGTCCTCGCTTTCGGCCTGTACTTTTTTAGCACTTTTTTGGACGAATACAAGCAGCTGATTTACGATTTTCTGCCCATTTCCGGTCTTCTTTCCTACACCGCTTTCAAATTCCCCTTTCTTTCAATCCTCCAGTTTCTGATTACGGTCTACGCCTTCCTTAGGTGGTATTACGAGGCCTATACCGTAAAACCCGGCTCGATATCCCACCAGCGGGGAGTTCTTATCCGGCGCATGAGAAAAATACCGATTGACAAGTCGTCCGAAATCACTGTTTCCGCGGGACTTCTCGGCAAATTGCTTCAATACGGAAACATAAGAATAAAAAACGAATCCGGAGGCAATATGACTCTCGCCGACGTCTCCCGGCCGCAAAATATCCTGGAAACGATAAAGGAATATCTCGACCCTTCGCTCCGTTTTTTCAAGCCCAACCTGGATCGGCTCTTGAAAGAAGCCGAACACGAACGGCTGGAATTCAAGTCCTCCTTCCGTTTCGATTACAAGACCAGCCAGGTAAACCGCAATCTTGAAAAAACGGTAATGAAAACCGTCGCCGCTTTCCTGAACTCGAATGGCGGCCATGTCGTAATCGGCGTTGATGACAAGAAAAACCCGATTGGCCTCGTAAACGACTACAAAACTCTTTCCCGGGAAAATAAAGACGCCTTCGAAAATCACTTCACGAACATTTTTAACAACATGATCGGTCCGGAGTTCCGCCATAAAATAAATCTTTCTTTCCATAACTTCGGTGGCAACGAGGTTTGCGTCGTCGAGGCCATTGCGAGCGAGAGACCGGTTTACCTGAAAAATGACGACAACGAATTTTTCTACATCCGCACCGGGAACGCTTCAACCGCCTTAAAACTGAGCGAAATCGAAGAATACCACCGTACCCGATTCAAGTCCCAGCCCGGAAAAAACTGATGCGCTTCATTTTGATTTCGGCGATAATCCTTGTCGGCGCGGCTCTCGCCGTCGTCTTTGTTTTAATCCCGGCAGAAAACGAAGTTTCTCTCGTTCCGCCCGAGCCGACCGCTTCGCTCGCATCCCCCGCCCCGGAGGTTTTGCCCGAGCCCGAAGAAGAAAAACCGCCGGCGACCGCGGAGATTTTGAACTCAAAAATCCAAACCGGCGAAACACTGATAGTGGAATTGAGTGAAGAACCCGTAAACGTTATTTTCGACGGTAAAGAAGTAAGCGCTTTTCCCTACCGAGAGAGTTTCCGGGCCGTAATCCCCTTTGCCCTCGGCACGAAAACCGGCATCCATAATTTCTCGGCGGAGTTTACGGATAGTCCCTCAATTCAAAAAACCATCGCCATCATCGCCAAAGTTCAGCAAATAATTGTTTTCCCTCCTCCGCCGGAACTCGGGATGACCGACAAGCAAATCGTCCAAAACCTTTCCGTGTCCAACACCGATTTGAGGAAAATAGTCGCCGAAGTCGAAGAAATCACTCGTTTTGCCGAACCCTTTGTTCTGCCCGTGGGCGAAGAGTTTGTCGTCTCCAGTCCTTTCGGTGAAATCCGGAAAACCGGGGAAGAAGAAATCGTCCACCTGGGCGTTGATTTCGACGTTCCCAAAGGGACGGCGGTTCACGCCATAAACGACGGAACGGTTAAAAACGCTTATCTTGATTCAATCTACGGCAATTCCGTAATCGTTGACCACGGGCGCGGCATCTATTCCCTTTACCTTCACCTCGACTCAATGAGCGTAAAGTCCGGCGATACGATCGAAAAAGGAGAAACTTTGGGTTTCGCCGGCAGTTCCGGCTTATCGAGCGCTCCCCATCTTCATCTTTCGGTAAAAATAAACGGCGTCTCGGTGGACCCCATTCAGTTCATTGAAGCGTTCAGATAATTGTGGTAATTTTTAGATATGCCCAAAACAAAAATCATCGGATACGCGCTTTTGAACGCGGCGATCGCGGCGGGTTACGTAATGCTCATTGCGCTTTTTATGACAAACATCGAGACAATCGTCGGGCCGGAGACGGGAATACTCGGCCCCACCGCGTTTCTCCTTACCTTCGTCATCTCGGCGGCGGTAATGGGCGTGGTGGTCTTCGGCCGGCCGGTTGTGTGGTACCTAAACGACCGCAAAAGAGAAGCGATTGACCTTATCATCTACACCATATTTTTCCTGATAGTAATCGCGCTTATCGTGTTTCTCTCGTTGGCGCTTAATTACTAATGGAACCTAGGTTATTTATCGCGACGAAAGCTTTGGTAATCCATAACAAGAAAGTATTGCTTCTCTGCGAATCGGGGCAATACGAAGACGGAACCAACGCCGGCCGTTACGACGTGCCGGGCGGACGCTTAAAGCCGGGCGAGAAATTTGACGAAACGCTGCTGCGCGAAGTGCACGAAGAAACCGGCTTGCGGATAAAAATCATAAGACCGGTTGCCGTAAACGAATGGCGGCCGGAAGTAAAAGGAGAAAAATGGCAAATTGTCGGAGTTTTCTTTGAATGCTCCACCGATTCAGATAAAGTATCTTTGAGTAGCGACCACGATTCTTATCTCTGGATTAATCCCAAAGAATATGCTTCGTACCCAATTATAGAAAATCTAAACAAAGTGTTTTCCGAATATCTAAAAATCATAAAATGAAACGCGTAATCATAGTCCATGGCTGGGACGGTTACCCGGAAGCAGGGTGGTTTCCGTGGCTTAAAAATGAGTTGGAAAAGAAAGGTTTCGAGGTTTTGGTACCGCAACTCCCCCAACCCAAAGTCCCAAGAATAGAAAACTGGGTGCCGAAATTAACGGAGACAGTCGGCACGCCGGACGAAAACACCTATCTCGTGGGCCACAGCATGGGCTGCCAGACAATCGCCCGTTACCTTGAAGCGCTGCCGGAAGGCGTAAAAATCGGCGGTGCCGTCTTTATCGGCGGATTTTTCAAGCGGCTAACCGACATTAACGGCGAAGAAGAGCAGGAAGTCGTTAACCACTGGCTTAAAACGCCGCTCGATTTACAAAAAGTAAAATCGCATCTCTTGGGAAGCATCGCCATCTTTTCCGACAATGACCATTTCGTGCCGCTCGATAACACGGGCGATTTCCGCGATAAACTCGGCTCGGAAATCATAATCAAGAAAGAGATGGGCCATTTCAGCGGAGGAGACAAGACGTTTGAATTACCGACGGCTCTCGAGAGCGTTTTAAAACTAGCCGGACAATAAAATGCTTCCCAAAAAATTAATTCTGCTTCTTTTGGTAATCCTCGCGGTAGCAATGGTAATTTATGCCATTTTCCTGGGCATCGGTCTTCTTTTCAGCTATATCTAACAAAATGAGAGACGTAACTCTTTGCTTTCTGACAAACGGAGATAAAATCTGCCTCGCTATGAAAAAGCGCGGCTTCGGCGAGGGTAAATGGAACGGCATCGGCGGGAAAGTGCACGACAATGAGACCATAGAGGAGGCAGCTGTCCGGGAACTAAAAGAAGAAATCGGAGCGGAAACGAACGTCGGGGAACTTCAAAACGCCGGAAACATAAAGTTTCTTTTCAACGAACACCCCGACTGGAATCAACGCATGCATATATTCCTCGTTAAAAATTGGGAAGGAGAACTCCGGGAATCCGACGAAATGCGCCCCGAGTGGTATGATAAGAGCAAACTGCCTTACGAAAAAATGTGGGTTGACGACTCTTACTGGCTCCCCTTGGTTCTCTCCGGTAAAAGAATAGAAGGAGAATGTTATTTCAAGGGCAAAGGAGGCGAAATAGACAAGTTCGACATAAAAGAAATTTAAATGTCTTTAATGTAGGATGCTCGTCGTAGGCGGCGCCGCCATCGCCCTAGGAATCCTGGTCGGCAATATTTTTAAAGTTTAGCGACCGTTTTTATCGTTTCACCACCTTCTCAATATCTTCAATTTCTTTCTTTACAAGTTTTTCCGCATCGTCTAAATCTTTTTTAAGCCGTTTGACGATTTTCTCTTCTTCTTCGGTAAGCTGACGTTTTGTTTTGGTCTTTTCAAGCATTTTGACCTGTTCGCGAATATCTTCCTTTAACAAATCAAAGGCTTTATGAAGCGTCTGCTCCGCTTCGCGAACCTCACTTTTCACCTTTTTTCTAAAGGCGGCAAATTTGTGCCAGCCGTACCAGATGAAAAATAGGAGGATAAATACAAGGGCGACAAGAGGCACTACCACCGCGAGGAAGTCAATCGCCCAGCTTCCTACGCGAAAGATTGCCGATTTTGCCACTACAATAGTTATTTTCTCGCTCAGCAAGCTTTTTGCGCCTCTATTATCGATCACTTGAGCTTGAACGTTATATACCCCGCTTTCCAATTTCTTGGACCAAATAAAGGTAAAATCCCCGGACGAGTTGCTTTTAACTCTCTGCTCCAGTGCTTTTTCATTTCCTCGGAACAAAAATAAATCTACATCGGAATCCGGATATGTTTTTCCTCCTATTTCCAGCAAATCCCCTTCTGTAATGTTCTCCTCGTACCTTGTAATTTTGGGTGATTCCAAAGCCAAAATTTCAAATTCTTCCGCCGCAGCTGAGGTATTTCCCGCTTTATCATATACCTGCACCACAACGGTATTTTTGCCCGGATCTTGCGGGGGCAACGCATAAGGGTTGGATAAAATAAGGTTAGGGTCGACTTCGAAGAAATCTCCGCTTCCGATTTTTATTCTGTAATAACGAATACCAGAGAGTGCATCGGTAGTATTGAAATTAATTATCGGACTTGGGTCAAAAATCTCTTTTCCATGGACAAATTCTATAGAAAAGGGGTCTGGCGGTTCGGTGTCAATCTGGAAACGGAAATGAGCAATGCCGCCCCAGCCATTCTCATTTTTAAATTGAGCGTGGAAATACCAGATACCATCCTCAAAATCATCAATTTCTTTTGAAGTAATGGGCGGAGAATAAGTAACGGTGGGGATTGCCTGGGGCAGTTTCCCGACAAGGAGACGAACAGCCGTCACGTCTTCGGGAACATCCCAATTGAATGCCGCTTTCGTCGCCTGGTACCAATTCGAAGAATCGGGGTGGGTAGAAGAACGAATTTGGGGAGCGGCCGGCGTACCGGCAATAGCTGAAGGAGCGGTGACTTCCGGCGCCGAAGACGGGATATCACCCAAGCCGAAACTGGCGCTGCCAAGACCGGTAAGAATATTGGTCCCCAAGCCGTCGTTTGCCAAAACCGAGCCGGAAGAAAAAGTGAGAGCCGCGGTGCCGGCCGCTTTTACCCGAAAATTCAAAGTAATAATTTTCCCGCCGGAACCGGTAAAACCGGGGTTGGGAACAATCCCCTCAAAATTCAGGATTCCACTCTGATTGAAAAAAGCCGGTTCTTGAACCCAGAGCGTGATGATGGAACCGGTCTTGGAAATAGAAATGACTTCCAATTTGTCTTGCGGGAAACTTACGACGCCGGAGGCGGCGTTCATCGCCTGGTCGGCGCTTGAAACATAAACCCCCACCGACAAATTGCCGCCGATGTTGGAAGTACCGGTGGAAGGCACAAAATACAGGGTGGCGGCTTGAACGGTCTCAAAACCGGCCAAAAAAGCGAATAGGGTAAAAACCGCCGCTAAAACTATCTTTTTCGCCATAGAAATTTTCTCCAAAAAAGAACGATTAAATCCAGAATTATAATCATTATAACCCAGGGAAGAACGTTCTCGGACCAATTAAGTGGATAAGTCGGAGCGAGTTCGGTAACCCGCTCGTTGCCTCGCTCATCAATGGCTTTCACGTAAATGCGGCTCCGCAGGTTCTGGTCCTTCAAGAGATAAGGACTTTCCGCAACCGTCCAAAACCGAAAATCCAAAAATGTCCGTTTTTCGAGAACTTCGTAGTTTTTAATCCCCGATTCTTTATCTTGAGTATTGAAAATCAGAAACCAACGACCGTCAAAAATTGTCGGGTCGGCGGTGACGAGCGGCACAAATTCCTGGGGCGGTTCATCGTCGGTCAAAAATTCCTCTTTTTTGCTCTCGGACTTGGAATCTTTTCCGTTTACGGTCAAAGTAAGTGCCGAAATCGTAAGTTCAACGAGTGTGCCTTCGCCATCATTACGAAGAGCGCGAACGTTACCAAAACCAATTTGTCCCGTCCCGACGTTTTTTCCTTCAAAAATAATACTGAAGAGGCGGGCGGGCTGCAGACCGAAAGGAGAAAGAACGTTGCCGAAACCGCCCGGCGTGACGCCGCTCCACTTGATACGGCCGTCGGCTTCGTCAAAATGAGGTTTTTCAAGCCAAAAAGTGATGACCGAGTCGCGTTCAAAAACGCCAACCACCTTGACTAGTTCGACCGGAAAAACGAGTTCGCCTTCAACTGCGTTTAACGTTTCATCGCCAACATCGACAATAACATCAACCAGCAACTCTTCGCCGACACCGACTTCGGAGACGGCGGTCTTCAAATACAGTTCAACCGCGAATGCCTGATGAAAATAAAACAAGCCAACCGCCAAAACGAAAAGTTTTAATGTGTTTTTCATAATCAGCCGGTAAAGTAAAAGGCCATGATGCTGAAATCAATCAAATCCACTTTGCCGTCTCCGCTTAAGTCGGCGCTCGGAGGCGGCGAAGACCGTTTGTACCAATAAGCAACGATGGAGAAATCGACAATGTTTACCCGATTGTCGTTGTTCAAGTCCCCTTTTTTGGAGACAGACGTTGCTTTGGCAATGTTTTTTGTGCCAACCACGAAACTCACGCTCTTGGAAAATGAACTGACTTCCCCGCCCCAAGCGGACTTGGAACGGGTAAAGTGCTGTTCCCGGGTAAGAGATGAGGTATCGAAATTATAGAGATAAACGCCGTCTTTGGCAGCTTTGGTTTTCACGAAAACTTCTTCGTCGGAGGCGACGCCGATGGTAATTTCGCTGTCGGGAGAGGTTTGGCCAAAAATAGCAATGTCGTCCCCGCGTTTTACTTCACTCTTGTCAACGTTAATGGTCGGCATAAGAAAGATACCGGATATATTATTGGTAGCGCCGGCAGTAACGCTTATCGGAAAAGTGAGAAGGCTCGACCTGTTCCCTTTATTGTCTTCGCCGTAAACGCTAAAAATGTAATTGCCGCCGGTAAGGCTGGAAAGCGATACCTGGAAAGAAGCATCCGAGAGAGCCACGGTTGTTGCGGCTACTTGAGCATCTTTTAGAATAGTAACCGTGCTTTTGGGATAAGCCCGGCCCCTGAAGTTGACGACGGTTTGAACGGGGGCATACCCGCCGCCGCCTCCGCCGCCTCCTCCGCCGGCCGGCGGCGTTGAGGGCGGATCAGTTTCATCGTCATCGGAGAACGCCGAACAACCGGTGTCGGTCGGGTAATCAATTTTGCCGTCGCCATCATTGTCGGCGCCGTCCGAACATTCGGTCACAACAACTTCAAGAGTGGGAGCGACGTTGGCAGCCGAGGCTTGAAACGCCAAAAACAAAATCAAAAACAGAACTATTCCCCTGCTCCAAATCTTTGCCTTACCGGCCATGATACCTTCTCCTAAACAGATGTCTTGTCGCCAGACCGATTCCAATTGCAACAGCAACGATAATCAAAAGAATCAAAAAATTAAACTTCTTTTCGAGAACATTGAAAACCGTTTTTACTTCTCCCGCTACGGCACCGCTCTTGTAAACTTTCGCTTCCGCCCAGTATTCACCCAAGCCCAGTTTCAAATCCAGGGGGAATTCCACCACGAATTCCTTCGTTTTGAAAGGCGGTACTTCGGGCAAGTCTTCGGTCTGACCGAAACCCAGCCGGACGTTGCCGAATTTGTCCAGGACGTCAATCGTCGCCCGCTCGGCCGCAACCGGCACATTGCCGGTATTCTCCATAATAACCAAAATAGCCATAGGGTCGCCTTCTTTAACGTCCAAAATATCCACCCGCTCTATCCGAAAGTCCTTAATGACTCCCTCACCGACGGTTATGTTTAAATTCACGCCGGCCGCGACTGTTATCACCACTTGCTGGCCTCCACTCCCCCTTTCTGTGGGCGGCAAAGTGTTAAAAACAACAGAGCCGCTGTAAATATTCAACTCGGCGTCTTGGGGAACGTTAATTAAAAACTTAACCGGAAACTGACTGACACCGGCAGGGATCACAAAATTAAAACCGACATCAAGCGTAACCCAACTCTTCACCTCGTCCGGTAATCTCAAAGTTGCCTGAATCGGTAAATCGTAGTCCGCTTCCGCCCGAACCAAAAAAATGGTCGCTTCATATTGCGAACCCTTTAAAAGCTTGTCGGCGCTTATAGCCGGAGGCGAGACGCCAAAAGCGCCTACAAATTGCGGACTAAGTAGAGATAAAACGAAGAGGAATAAGACCGCTTGCCTGCCATATTTCATAAAACATATTGTACTCCCTTTTCCTACTGCGCTTCAATAGTGGTCGTTCCATTGTAGGTACCCGCGGCTTGGCCGCCCGGTACTGAAATTGCCCAGAAACTTCCCTGACTTGACGGCGTACCGGTTGCCGTGCCTTTAGCGATATTAAGTTCTTTTAAAGTCGGCGTGCCGCTCAAAGTATAATCCAGGTAATCCCACGCTTCACTCGTGGTTGTGGAATACTTCTGCTGACCGACGGCGATTGAATTCCCTCCGGATTCAAGAGCGACACCTGAAAAATTAGAGTCGGTGGAATTGAAATTGCCGGTATTCGTCGTGCTCGCGCTAACTGTCGTTGAAGTCGCGCCCGCCGAAACAGTACCGTAGTTTACGCTCGCAGTTACATCAATTGCCAAAAGAGTACTCAACTCCGGCGGCGTGCTGTCGGTGGCGGAAGAACTTGCGTTTGAAGAATCGGTTGCTACCACTTCCGCCTGCCAGGTTTGGGCGGAAAAACTGGACGAAGCGTCGGTCGCTTCGGCGATGTACCAAACCTGAACCGTGCCGGAAGCATCGCCTTCGGTGTCAGCACCACCGGTGCAAGTGTTACCGACTTCGGGAAGAATGATATTCCGGTAACAATTATTAAAGTCCGCGCTACAACTGCCGGCACCGCCTACGCCCGAACGATAAAGCGTGGCTTTAATTGTGCCGCCGGTAAAAACTTCGTCGCAACCGTTTGAATCGGAAACCGTTGCGGTAATCGTAACCGTTGTCGTGCCGTTTTCAGCTAAAGTAATTAAAGGCGTTGGAGTAATATTTACTGCCGAAACCGTCGGCGCCTGGTTACCAACTTCAACCGACGGGATTATGGTACCGCTATCGGCGGAAGCTATTAAAAAACCGCCCCCGATTATAAGTCCAGCGATGAAAGCCGAAACAAGATAAGCCCTAAATAAGATATTCATTTATGACTATATAATAACACATTTTTTTACCGAAGTTGTGGATAAGTTATTGAGCTTCAATGGTGGTCGTTCCGTTATAAGTTCCCGCCGGCGTGCCGTTCGGCACCTGAATCGCCCAGTAGTTATTTTGAGCGGAAGGCGTGCCGGTAGCCGTGCCTTTTGTGATGTTTAGCTCCCGGAAAGTGGGGGTACCGCTTAAAGTAAAGTCCATATAATCCCAGAATTCGTTGGTGGTCGTGGAATACTTCTGACTGCCCACTACAATGGAATTGGCGAAGGATTCAAGAGCGACGCCCGAGAAATTAGAGTCGGTGGAATTGAAATTGCCGGTGTTGGTTATCGTCACCGTCTGGGTAGTGGAAGTAGCGGTAGGATTTACGGTGCCATAGCTAATAGAACCGGTAACGTCTATTGCAAGCAAGGTGTTTAACTCCGGCGGCGAAGCATCAGTGGCGGTGGAAGAGGCGTTGGCGGCGTCAATGGCTTTTACGGTTGCCTGCCAGGTGTCGCCGGAAAAACTTGAAGAAGCATCGGTGGCTTGAGCAATGTACCAAATCTGAACCGTGCCGGAGGCGTCGCCGCTTGTACCGGAACAGGTTGTGCTAGCCATTTTAATGTTGACATAACAATTATTAAAATCCTGCGAACAGCTTGCGCCGATCCCGGAACGATAAAGAGTGGCGGTGGTGGTGCCGTTATTTAATACATCCCCACAGCCGTTATCGTCGGTAATGGTTGCCGTTATCGTCACGGTTGTTGTTCCGTTTTCGGTTAGAGTAATGGGCGCCGGAGAAATATCAACGGTGGAAACAACGGGAGCAGAATTACTGGGTGCCGGTGTCACATCAACGCTATTGTCGTAATTGAAAAGCAGAGCTTCGGTCGCGTCATTACGCCAAACAACCCCAAAACGGTTACCCATCATACCCGCCCAATTCTGGCGGTAATTGCCGGTGCCCGCAGAGTAGGCGGTGTCGCCCGCAGTCCAGTTCGTTCCGCCGTCCGTGGATTTGGTGTAGTAGATGCCGACGGTCGTGCCTAAGGTTTGCAAGCCGTCCCGTGTGCCGCTGTAGGCGATATAAATATCGTCGGTGTTCTGGTCAATAAAAACCGATGAGTAGTAGTTGTCGTCTTTGTCCGTGGTGATGGCGGTTTTTTGGGTAATGGTAGATTCGTTGGTGATGTCCCAAATTTGAAAATCTGTTGTGGAAAGGTCAAACGCCGAGTGGGTCGCGGCAATTAAATGCCCGTCGCTATGCCGTATGGAACCGGAAAAAGGATACTCGCCCGTGCCGAGAGTAGTATTCTCAACACTCGCTACAATCGTCGCCGATTCAGACCAGCTGTTTGCCGAATCGTCGTTTGTTTTAAGCGTAAGCAGGTCAGTTGAAATGTCATCATAAAGCATCCATATATCATTGGAGTCGGCTAAATTAGCCGGAAAAAGAAACCCTTGGTCACCACAGACCTCCTGCGGACTAGCGCGCGTAACATCCCAAGTAGTTCCGCCGTCAGTGGAACGACCAAATTCACATACTGTCGCGGCATCAATGGTGCCTACGGCATACAGGTTGCCACCGCGGGATTTGGTACCGCTTACAAAATTTGCGCGATTTGAGGCGGCAGCAGTGTGTGCAAAAACCGTCCTCATCGTGCCGAGTGAGTCATCACTTGTGTCGAGCGCCCTGTAGAAAATGTCATCCAGATCGACTTGAGACCACCAAATATGTATTAGTGTCCCGTTGTCGCCCGGGGTCCATTTATCATACCAGACATCAAACGCAAGGGCGGTGATAGTCGTGTCGGTGTCAATTTCAGCCACTGCGGCACTCCAATTTTGCCCGCCATCTATGGTTTTCGCATACTTAAAATCGTTGTCGCTGTCTATATAGAAGAAGTAGCCGGTAGTACTGCTTGCCCACACGAGAGCGCGGGGGGCGTTATGACCGGCGATGGGAGTAGTATCGCCGGTATCAATAGTCACGTCCGCTGCTTGTGCCACGTTAACTCTCGGCGGAATCCGAGGACTATTCCAAATCTGCGGCCAACCAATAAAAGTCCAAACCAAAACCATAAAAGCCGTAAGGAAAACTGCCCAGATTTTCACGAATCCATCCATTGCCTAAATTATAACAAAAAAGGTTGTCTATTTTGTGCGGGATACGGAAATTGAACTAACGATTATTGCTTGCCCGCCGAAAGTTCTAAAGAACATTCAGGCGGGTCCGCCAAAATGCGCAGCTTTTGGCGGAGGAAGCTAGTGCGGAATACGAGACTCGCCCGCCGAAAGCCCTTTGGGCGTTCAGGCGGGTCCGCCAAAATGCATTTAGCTTTTGGCGGAAACTCATACTCTTTGTGCGAGATACCAGAATCGAACTGGTGCTTTCTGCTTGGGAAGCAGATATTCTACCACTAAATTAATCTCGCTGTTTTAAATAACTTTCTAATCTTCGTTTGATATATCCTCTACCAAAACCAGTTTTGAGTTGTAACTCTCTTTTTCTAGCATCTGTCTTATTCAAACAAGCTTCGTAATATACAAGAACCACTTTATCAAAACTCTTGGTAGTTTTTACATCCCCTTTTCTGTGCCTAATCAACCTCTCCTTAAGATCATTTGTACTACCCACATAAAATCTACTACGACTCCCTTTGCTATCTGTGCATAATAACACGTAAGTACAGTACATAATTTCAATCCCGCTTACTCGGTTGCCGTTTTGTTGGGAACTATAATTATTAACCCCTCGCCTTGTTCGCGATAATTGAACTGGGATTTGATTTCTTTCAGGAGGTTTTCGGAACTGGCAAAATATTCTATCCGGGAATTGAGCTCCCGATTTTCTTTTTCAAGATTCCGAAACTCGCTTCTCAACCCGGCTACTTCCCTTTCCAAGCCTTGTTTTTCCCTCATCAAACTATAAATCCCCAAACCAAGCACGACAACGATAACGACGATAATCACCACCCTCCACCAGTTCATTAAAATATTATAAACAAATGGCACATTACAAGCGAATAGCGCCGAAAAACTAATCTCCTCCGTTTATTCACGGCCGTGAATAAATGGAGTTAAAATTTACTTCTTCAAAAGTTCGCGGAAAACCGAGGGCGGAATTTTCGCTTCTCCCCTTTCCTTCAACCGCTTTTTGCCCTTTTTCTGCTTGGCCCAAAGTTTCATTTTCCGGGTCCTGTCGCCACCGTAGAGATACCCCGTCACGTCTTTTTTCAGGGCCGGAATGTCTTCTCTTGCGATTATTTTCCCCAAAGCGGCGGCTTGCAAGCTCTGGGCAAACTGCCGGCGCGGCAGGAGCTCTTTCAGGCGCTTTACCATCGCCCTTGAGACGGTTTCATAGCTCGCCCTCGGCAAGAACCGGGATAAGCCCGGAATCTGCTCTCCGGCAGCCAAAAAATCCACTTTCACGATATCGGCTTTTTTATAATCGGCAAATTCATAGCTGAAAGAAGCGTAACCTTCGGTTAAGGACTTCAATTTGTCGTCAAAATCGCTCACGAGCTCAACAAGGGGCATCTCGGCCGTGATTTTGGCCCGGTCTTGGAAATTGGAATTCCGGATGTCGGTCAGCCGGAACATCGACCAGAGAGGAAAAAGGCCGTTCAGGTAATCGGGTGAAACGATTATTTCGATTTTCACCATCGGCTCCCAGATTTCTTCGAAGTCCGACGGCAAATCTTCCGGTTTCACTATCTCCCTGAAACTTTTTTTGGTTTTCACCTTGTAAACGACTGAAGGGAAAGTATTGGTCGTTTCAACGCCGAATTCGCGCTTAAGGCGCTCGGCCGTAATTTCGAAATGAAGCCGGCCCAAAAACCCGACTTTAAATCCCCGGCCCAGGACCTCGTTCTGATCCGGCTCCACGGTAAGAGCGGAGTCGTTCAACTTGAGTTTTTGCAGGCCTTTTTGGAGAAACTCAAAATCGTTGGCGTCTTCCGGATAAAAAGAAACGAAAACGACGGGTTTCGGCTCTTTGTAGCCAGGCAGGGCCGAACCGCCGGTCGCGATCGTGTCGCCGATTTTGATTTTCTCCGGGTCCTTGATGCCGGTCGCAATATAGCCGACCTCGCCGGCCAAAAGTTTTTTCGCCACTTTCAATTCC
>Ga0209210_1000277_pt1 | contig 57271 bp, 63 predicted proteins | sample RifGroA1_FD_183991 | JGI IMG/M metagenome (GOLD analysis project Ga0209210, IMG submission 183991) | Contaminated groundwater microbial communities from Rifle, Colorado, USA - Rifle Groundwater A1 (SPAdes) (version 2) | ecosystem: Environmental > Aquatic > Deep subsurface > Groundwater >...
GTCAAGTGAGAGGATAGCCGAGCTTGATATCCTGAGAGCTCTTGCGATTTTTGCCGTTATTTTGATCCACTCAGTAAGCGGTGCTTTATACAAAGCGAATTGGACGTCTCTAGATTTTAAGTTTTATGTAATCCTGGACCAGCTTTGCCGCTTTAGCGTGCCTTTATTTGTTGGGCTTTCCGGCTACACGCTTACCTTAAGGTACAAGGAAAGACCTGTCAATTTTGGTGAGTTTTTCCGCAGGCGGGTTTTGAAGCTTGTGCCCTGGTATTTGTTCTGGTCTGCCGTAGTACTTTTATATATCCGTTTTAGTGCTTTTGGGTTTGATGCCCCACGCTTTCCAATCTGGAAAGTTATTTTTTTAGGGAAGGCAGATTACCATTTGTATTTTGTGCCGATGATTTTTTCGCTTTATGTCTTATTCCCCTTTCTGGTTATTCTCTTAAAAAAATGGGGCATGTGGCTTTTAGTGCTATTTTTATTACTTGAAACGTTATTTTACTTTGTACTTAGTGATTTTGCCGTTGGGCGGATTACTTTACTTTTTTTTCTAAACGACCAGCAGCAATACCTATTTTTCGGCACCTGGATTTTTTACTTTATACTTGGGATTTATCTTGCTTTAGGCAGCCAGCTTGTTGGCTTTGTCAAAAAGTATAAATCATTGTTTCTGCCTATTTTGTTTTTAGCTTTTTGCTGGGAGGTTTTTAATACTTTTGATTTGATTGGTTCTTTTGGGGATTTAACTTCGGCAACCAGGTCTACAAGAATACCGGTTTTAGTCTATGCAAGCCTGTTTTGTTTGCTTGCAATAACTACTACAGGTTACTTTAGGCTTCTGCCAAGAAAACTGCATATCCTTTTTGTTGCGGTTGGCCAAAGGTCATACCTAATTTACCTTTTGCATACTATACCTTTGAGGGTATTTAGTAGCTATATTGGCCCCACATCAATTAAAAATACACTTCTTCTTTTTGTACTTGTAGCACTTACGTCCGACTATTTAGCGCAGATTGCGCTTATTGTTGGCCGCTATTTCCACGCCAAGTTTTTGTACAAGCGAGTTGAGGAAATCTGACAACTGTCCCTTTGGTTCTTGATAGCTGATTTTTTTTAGGGATACAATAAATTATGGGCAGGTTTTTATCTGTTTTTTTGTTTGTGTTTATATTTTTGCTTGGAATATATCTGGTTAAGTACCAAAATGTGTCGCTTGACTCCCCTATCCCCAAAGTTTTTGGTGCCAGCACTGAGCCTTTGAAGAATGACTGGTTTCCAAAGGGAAATATAGCTAAATTTAACAACCGGGACCTTACTATCAGTGCAAATTCTGCCATTTTGGTGGATTTCGATACAGCTGAGATTATTTATCAAAAGGATTCGAAAAAGAAACTGCCGGTTGCATCTATCACAAAAGTAATGACTGCCCTGGTTGCCCTTGAGGCTAAAAGCCCGGATACGGTTTTTACAGTTTCGGAAAAAGCGGCCAGGGTTGGTGAAGATAGCATGGGGCTTGCTGAAGGTGAAAAAGCGAGCCTAAGTGAGCTTCTTTACGGATTGATGCTGCCCTCGGGAAATGATGCTGCTGTTACTATAGCAGAGGGTGTTTTCGGCAGTGAGGATGCGTTTGTTACACAAATGAATGGGCAAGCCCGTGATTTGGGAATGTATGATACAAAATTTATTAACGCTTCGGGGCTTGATGAAGACGACAGGAGCCAATATTCGACGGCTTATGACCTGACTGTTTTGGCCCATTATGCGTGGTCAAAGTTCCCCTTATTTAGGAAAGTTTCAGCAACAGACCACATTCTCATCGATGCTACTTCTTCCCATAAGGCTTTTGACCTCTATAACCAAACAAATTTGCTGACAACCTACCCTGGCGTTTTAGGTATAAAACCGGGTTTCACTTGGGATGCCGGCTGGTGCCTTATGACATATGCGGAGAATAATAATGTAAAGCTTGTAGGTGTTATTTTAGGCAGCGGTGACAGAAGAGGTGAAATGAAAGAGCTTTTGGACTACGGGTTTGCCAAATACGGGATTACTGTTGACCATCCGGCTTTGGACCTTCGATAGGTGTTGATACCCTTGGCAACCTGATAAATGTCTCCCTTATTCTTACGGGTCTGATTTGGGGTTGTCCTGAAATATCCGGTGTTGATCTTTGCTCATCCGGCTTTGGTTTTGTATCCTGATCGGTTCCTCTAAATCTTTCTGTCATTTTTAGAAAAAAAAATTCCAAGCGCTTTTTGGGTGCGTTTGGATAAATTCAATTACATAATAGCAGACTTCTTGCGGATTTACAAGTATGTGAAAAATAAGGTCGTGTGACCCAGGAGGGATTCGAACCCACGACCAATTGCTTAAGAGGCAACTGCTCTACCACTGAGCTACTGGGCCATTTTGTGCGCCTGGAGGGATTCGAACCCCCAACCCTCGGTTCCGAAGACCGATGCTCTATCCGTTAAGCTACAGGCGCAAATCCATGATTTTGCAGCGTAATTATTTTATCACAAGTGGAATTAATTGACTTCTATTTTAGGGTTAGGAATTCTCTTCTTCTAGCTCTTCGTCGATGTCAAGAGGCCTGATACCGTTTTCGTCTCCTTTAAGGCCGACCTTTTCTAGCTCTTCGTCTATATCAGGAGATTCAGAAGATGTTGCGTCTCCTGAGAATACGTCTTCCTCGTCAGCTATAGCTGGCGTCTGAGTGACTTTTTGGTCGTTGTCATCGTCTATTAACCTGTAAACGTTGTCGTCTGTGTCTGCCATGTTTTCTCGAGTATTTTACAAACGAATTACGATTGAAACAAGATAGCAATTTAGGCTAAAATGGCCTAAGCAAGCCGGGGTGGTGAAATGGTATACACGTCAGACTTAAAATCTGATGACTGAAAAGTCGTGAGGGTTCGAGTCCCTCCCTCGGCACAAGAACTGTGAAAGAAAAGATTTTTATTGCAAGAAATAAAACCCTCCGTTTTTTTTACAACTATTTTCTAAAAACGATATTTTTCCGTCTTCAACCGGAAATAATCCATGACAGGATGGTAAGTATTGGCTCATTGCTGGGGGCAAATCCATTAGGCAGGTTTGTGACTTCAATGATGTTTTCCTATTCTGATAAAAGACTTGAACAGGACATTTTGGGAATTAGGTTTAAAAACCCGATTGGACTTGCCGGTGGTTTTGATAAAAACGGACAGTTGACGGAAATTTTGCCTTCTGTCGGTTTTGGTTTCATGGAAATAGGCTCCGTAACAGGTGAGCCTTGTGAAGGTAATCCAAAGCCGCGGCTATGGCGGCTTAAAAGTTCCAAAAGTTTGTTGGTTTGGTACGGTTTAAAAAATGACGGCGCGGAAGTTTTATCAAAAAAACTAAAAAGTAAAAACTTTTCGGTTCCGCTAGGCACAAATATTGCCAAGACAAATTCCAAAAGCACCGTTAAAACTAATAGTGGTATTGCGGATTATGCAAAAGCATTCGACAAATTTAAAAAGATTGGATCTTATTTTACTGTTAACATTAGTTGCCCAAACGCATTTGGCGGCCAGCCTTTTACCGATCCTGTGAGTTTGGATGTGCTGCTTGGGAAATTAGATAAGATTCAAACGAAAAAACCGGTTTTTTTGAAATTTTCGCCCGATTTGGGCAAAAAACAGATTGACGACTTGATTGGTGTTTGCAACCGCCACAGGGTCCATGGGTTTATCTGCACAAACCTTACTAAGAATAGGAATAATAAAAAGATACTAGATGCGGTTCAGTCTACAGATGGTGGAATGAGCGGGAAAGTTGTAGAAAAACTTAGCAACGATATGCTTTCGTATATTTATAAAAAAACAAAAGGAAAATATATAATGGTTGGTTTAGGTGGAGTATTTAATGCCGAGGACGCTTACAGAAAGATTAGAAAAGGCGCATCGTTAGTGCAGCTTATTACAGGTATGATTTTTGAAGGGCCGCAGGTTATTAGTGAAATAAACCTTGGACTTGTAAAATTGCTGGAAAAGGACGGGTATAGCAGTATTTCGGATGCGGTAGGTGCTGATTTTAGGTATTAATTAAGGTTTATTTCTGATAAAATGTGTAAGTTTTGCAGAGGTAATTAATAGTTTACGTCGAGCGAAGCGAGACGGGGTGTAGTTCAGTCGGTAGAACGCTCAGTTTGGGACTGAGAGGTCGTCAGTTCGATTCTGGCCACCCCGACTTAATCGGGAAACAGTTTCGTCCAGAGGACGATCAGCCTCTGGCTGAGGCTCGAACGCTAAGCGTAAAAGTTTTAAACAATGGCAAAGCTAATTGATTCGTTTAATTCTATAGAATCGAACGGGATTGCTGCCTTAGTTGTAGTAGGTGTGATAATTGGCTCACTTTTTGCCTTTACATTAGCATTGAAATTATTGGACTACCTGATAAGAAATTTTAAAATGCATTCGAAGATCATAAAAAAAGTTACGTTGATTCTTTTCATCTTAGTTTTGGTTTTATATCTGTTTGACTATTTTTATTGGTGGCCCCAAAGAACAAGAAAATACTGTGTAGATCTTGCGGTAAAACAGAATATGCCTAAGGTAAGGCAAAACAATTATTATAGAGAGTGTCTTGTCAAAAGCGGCCTTAAACCTGAATCGTTGTTTGTTAATTTAGATTAAATCTATGCTCGAAAATTTTGATTGGATAAGGGATAGTGAAAGGTTGAAAGAAATTATTATTAAAATTTTTGTAGTTATTTTTGTTGTAATCATTGCTTTAGTCCTAAGTATTTTTTATATAAATTATCGGAATCAAAAGAATCAAGAAGGAACTAAGAAACAAGAACAGTTTAAAAAAGAAGCGTTGCAATTAGAGCAGACCAATAGTGAGTATATTGAAGCGATGAATCTGATTTGTTCAAAGCAAGTAACCAAATTAGCAGCATTAGATTTTTATAGATGTAAAATTATAAAAGAGGATAGTTACATAGATTTAAAACTAGAGCTTGAGAATCCTGAACTTCCATCGTTTTGCCAAAGGAAAGTTCAGGAGCTGACAGCAAACGAGTTTAGTGAGTGCCTTGAAGAAAAATCCACACCTTAGTTTAACAAGGTAGGTTTTTTATTTATTGGCCGATTAACTTTTTTTATTGCCTTTTACCTGCGTATTCGTTACTTATAACGTAACTTACACAAATCCCTTGATTTTTAAATGTTGGATTATTGAATGCTTTCCACCCATTATTCTTGCATTGGTTTTTGTCAGTCGGGCTAGACGTAAAGTTAAAATTATCAAAATATCCACCAGCATTGCCATTATTTACTCCTGATTGTCCATTTCGATATGGAGTTATCGTAGTGTGAGTGAATAAATAGACATCGTTTATGTAAACTGCTAAACCTCCACCTGTACTGTCTGCATCGACTTTTAAATCATACAATGTATTATTCGCACCGGAGGCATAAGGATAACGGAATAAATTATTTGCACTATCGATACGTTCAATTACCCACACTTCATTAGCTGCCGGATAAATAAGAACATTTACCCAGTTATTGTCATTCTGGAACCAAATAGTTATACCACCATACCCTGAAGGACTATTAACTAATAATTGAGTTTCAATGATCTGGTTTGATACTTGAATATTTTCAACAAGGGCGTTGAATTGATCACCTGACTGATCTTGCATCAAAACACCGTTCTCAACCCTCCAATTCCCGTTAGTCCATGGAGTATGTTGTGAATAGCCAAGCCACCAACCATCAGCATTTCCATCGTCAAAATTATCAAAGAATGAAATAGCGTAAGAAGAAGTAGTAGTGATTAGACTGAGGAATATTATAAATACAATCGCCAGAAATGTTCTTTTCATTTACATTATGTAAAAACATTATATTCCTTGTGGCAAGTCTACCATGTCAATTTTGCTAATTCAGTTTGTTTAGCTTATCTTTTATTTGGTCTAATCTGCTATTGACTTCTGATGCTTCATAAGCATCCAGCCAGCATCTAGTTAAGAACCCCATCGAGCTTCCGACTTGTATAGGCACTGAATCTGCCCGTACGGCATTTATAACTTGACCGAAAAACCCTTTAACATCTTCTGGGGACTCTAACTTTACATTATCACCGTAAATTCCCTTGAGTTGCCTATTTTCACCGCCTTTTTGTGAGGCTACAAGCGCGTTTCCCACCTGCTCTGGATCGTGTCTGAAGCAGAATTATTCGAAGCTTGATAAAGAAGGTTGTCTATCACTAAAAAATCATTAATTTTTGAATCTAAACTTGTTCGAAGTACTTCCATTAATACCGACCAGATTTAAATTTATTTTTATTGCTGGGGTTTGGTTTTCGGAAGGATATCCCTGACGGTTGTACTTGTAGTATCGATGCTTCGATTAGCATCGCTTTCATTGGGGTGTTGTATTTTACCGGCCAAATGAAGCGGTAATTCCACCAGAGGCCTTGCTTCCCTGCCGACTAATGCTCCAGGTCCGCGAAAACTAGTTAATGGGCCTGTGCGGTGAAAGAGAACCCCTGCTTCTTTTATTCTTGTCATTTAGTCTGGTCTACTTTGAAGTCGGTTTGTGCCGAAAATGTAAGCCCCGTTTGACCTTTTGCCTGCAGAATTGTTTGAATATCCACTTCGCTTGGGCCTGATAATAGGGAAAGGTAGGCAGCGATTTCTCTTGAGCCGGGAACTTCGTGTTCTACAATCCTGCCCGGCTCGTCTGCTGTTTCTACAGGAATGCCTGCTTCAAAAGTTAAGCCTTGTGAATCTAAATGGTGATTGAATGCAATTCTTCTTTGCCTAATTCTCTCGTCCATATAAAAAACTGCGCTTTTTGGTGCAGTTCAAGGTTAATAATATTAAAACGATCTTGGTTTGTCAATCACCTTCAATTAAGCAGCGAAAAAAGATAGGTTTTGTCCTAAGATTTAAACCACAACATACATAGTCTCCGGCTAAGAGATCACTTTTTAGAAAGGCTCTAAATCTTATGATTGTTTTTCGGAACCGCTTATAGCCGCCTCGATAATGTCCCTTGGTAAAGATGCAGTTGAAAGAAGGGCTTTTCTAACGACCCCTCCTGCTTCCGAACCAATTGCGTCCGCAGCTTTTATGACACCGACAACTGCTTTGGTTGTTGCATCTGTCGCGTCCGTACCAATATCAGATGCGGCTGCTATTGCGCCCCTAACTGCTCCGACCCCTGCTTCTCCCAGGTCACCACCTACTTCAGAAACGCCTTTTATGGCACCTCTTGCAGCTTCTTCTGCCGCCTCACCAGTGTCCGCACCAATCTCTTTTGCAGCATCGATTGCGCCTTGAACAACGCCCGCAACACCGTCCGTTGTCGATTTTGCGGATTTGGAAGCTGCAGCGGCACCACCGGATACAACATCGGCTATAACACCCATGCTGCCTGTTGCAACATCACCTGCACTTTTAACCGTGTCTATAATGGTATTTTTTGCGGTATCACGCGCCGTTGCCACAACATCACCCGCACTTTCAATGACGGAAGATAACGATTCGCTTACTTTGTTTGCTAGTGCACTTAACATAAAATCACCTCCTTTTTTAAATTAGATATAGTAAAAACATTGTAACAAAGCTTAGCTGAAGATTCCATTTACTTGCAGGTGACAGTAAATATATATTTGTAAGGAGGGCTCGGGGCTTTGTCACTCAGAAAATTAAATTGTTTTTCCGGTTCAAGGGAAATTTGGCACTGGTCTTTCTCAAAAATAATGCTTGTTGGGATAGATGTATAGACGGTGCTATTTGTTCCCCAGCCGTAATCTATCAAATATGCCTTGTAGTAATTGTATACCGTAGGCCATGGGTCGTTGGATGAAAAAATTATGTCTGCCGGCTGCTGGCAAGGTGCTTGCGGCTGAAGGCAGACGTTAGTATGCGGCTCTATCTGCCACGACTCGCCGTTTGGGTATTTGTATATTGCTTGTGCCGTGTCAAGCGTTGCTTGGTTTGGCGTTTTTGAGTATTTGGAAAACAAGTAGTAACCAACTCCGGCTGCAACCAGTAATATAATAATAGGTAGTATAAAACCGCGCCGCATAAGTTTATTTTAACAATGTCTACTTCTAGAATAAAGATTATTCAGATAAATATCTACAAGGGGCGTTATTTAGACAGTCTTGTAGACTTCTTAAAGGCAGAAAATCCCGACTTTATAACCATGCAGGAAGTAACTGAGGGCAGTTTCAATTTAAGTCAGGGTTTTGGCGGCAACATCTTTGATTTATTGAAAGACCGTTTAGGGATGCAGGGTGTTTACAATTTTGATTTGATTTGTGATGACGGCGCCAAAATGGGAAATGCAGTTTTAGGAAAACACAAATTACTTGAAAGCTTTGTACTAACACTGCGAAATGGTCGTGTTTACGGTCGAGATGAATTTGCCAAATTGACTCGTTTTGAGACAATCCCACGACATTTAATAGATGTTGTATTTAAATTGGGAGATACGAACTTACATGTCGCAAGCTGGCATGGGGCATGGACAGCTCCCCCCGCAGATACTAAGGAAACGTTTAGACAATCAACACTTGTTTATAAATACCTGAAGGCACTTGAAGGCCCGTTTATTTTAGGCGGGGATTTAAACGCTATTATCGGCAGTAAAACTGTCGATATAATCGGAAAAGTTGCGAATAATTTGATGCTGGATAGTCCTGCTGACATGACAACGAACCCTAAAGTTCATAAAATTGCTCCACTCGGTTTCTTGATAGATTATATATTTGTATCAAGTGAATTTAAGGTTAAATCCCTTCGCGTGCCCCAAGTAACTGTTTCGGACCATTTGCCGGTTGTTGCCGAAGTTGAGATTAGTTTGTAATCGATTTTAGATAACTCGAATTAAAGATACCGTTCTGATAAAATGTATAAGCATTTGCGGCACGTCAAACGTGTTAGCAAAGTTTGATTTTGCGGGTGTAGTTCAATGGCAGAACACCAGTTTTCCAAACTGGACACGAGGGTTCGATTCCCTTCACCCGCTCAAATTTGTAAACAAATTTGAGCGAGGTTCGCTCATTTATCAGCCGAAATAAAGCATGAGCGACCCGCTCTCAAATAAGCCTACATTCTATGTTTTACTCAGCGAAAAAGATAATCGAACATACGTGGGTTCTACCAATGATTTTGAGAGACGTTTAAATGAGCATCAAAATGGCAAGGTAATTTCCACAAAGCACAGAACACCATTTAAAGTCTTATTCACTGAAGAATTTGAAACATTGAGAGAGGCGCGTAAACGTGAACTTTACTACAAATCTGGCGCCGGCAGAAGAAAGCTAAAACAATTTTTCGAAAAACCTTAATGTAGGACACCTTCACCCGCTCATGATTTGACTCGCAGAAGAAATGGAGCGATTAGAGCCTTGCAATAAGCCACTATTGAGTCCGACGCTATTTTGACTTTTTAGATTAATTAGTGCTTCTTCTATCAATTTAAAGGGTCTCCGAAGCTGAAAATCTACTTTTTGGTTTTAAATACTCTCTCAAAGATCTCCCAAACATAGGGGGCAATATATAAAACAGAAGTAAGTGATAAAAAAATCATAAGCGTGCTTGAATATTCAGGGCAACCAGTAATACACTGAAGCATTGGTTCTAGAACAAGAATGAGTGAAAAAATAACGGCTAAAACAAACATTACAGATTTTAAAATTATATTGTTAAATCTTAAGAAAATAATGCCCACAAAAATTGCAACAAGATAAACAGTAGAGGCGTATATGGTGTTACTACTGAACAACGACATGCCCCTCGCAGAATAAGATATTATAATTGCTCCGAAATAAAATAAGAAAGACAATAATAGTGAAAATATTTTTAAATATTTTTTACCTTGTGTACTCATATACTTACCCTTATTAAATACCAGGCTTATAGCTTAGGTCAAGCAATTAATCACGATTTCTCCTGTAAATTTATTTAATCAAAGGCACTCCTGTAAAACTCTAGTTCACTAGCCTCCAAGTTGGTATAATAGGTTCGGGCGTCGTTCACTAAGGCGCTCAAGAGAGCCCGCGTAGCTCAATGGATAGAGCACTCGCGTTCTAAGCGATTGGTTGGGGGTTCGAATCCCTCCGCGGGCGCAAATAAGTCACAAGTGCAAAGTGTAAAGTGATATGTTATAAATTTTTTGACTATTCACTATCCACCAATCACTTTTGACTAATTTGGTGGCTGTAGCTCAGTTGGTTAGAGCGCTGGCTTGTGGAGCCGGATGTCGGGGGTTCGAGTCCCCTCAGCCACCCATATAGACCTATAGTTGACGCACTGACATCTTTCTGATATAATTACCCGCAATATGTCACCAGAATATAGAGTATATGTACCTGAAGAAAGTGAGCAATATCTATCTTCTTTCCTTAAGCACATTAAAGGTTCTAGTATTGAGCAGATTAAGCCTGTGACAAAGCCGCATAAAGAAAAAAAGGTTCGTGATCCAAAGGCTAATGATTTACTAGCAGAAAAAGTTAAAGAGCAATTAAAAATGTTGCCCAAAGAAACTCGCGTAGATTCTCTTCAGTACACACCAAATGATGTGCCAAGATATGATGATCTTCCTGAGGAATGGGTAGCATTTAGGACTGGCTTGCAACCTGGCGACAAGATTGTGCTGATAGCGCCCAATGGTACAAGTATAATTAACGAAAATAACTTCAACAGTAGTGTTATCAGAAAAGTTGGTAACGGATGGCCAACTACAGTAAATGCGGAGAACAATTGGTGGGGGGATTTAGACCCATCCGATAATATCCAAGGAGATGTTGATTTCACTCCATTTGCAACAAGTTCGTTTGCTGAGAATTAATTTATTTTTGGACTAATTTTCTTCTTCCCTTGAAATTCTTTTGATGCTTGGTGAAGTATGGCTATATCCAGCAGTTTTATCTTTTTAAGCGTTGTCTGCATTAAGTTTTGCATAAAAGGATTTGGGCTGCCCGCATATTTTTCTAATCCTACGTAAGTTATCCATGATCCTAAATAATCATCAATTTTGCTGCCAAGATCAAAATTCCAGTTCTTTGCTGTATTTGCAACAAAATACCAATGTTCTGAGTTTCTTGGACTTACTTGCCATCCAGATGATTTTCCTTCTGCACACATTTTATTAATTTCATTGTGTATCACTCTTTTACTTGTTTTAGTAATACCCCTTTCATGAAAAAATTCGTTTAATCTTTGCAGAGCAAATATTTTGAACAAATATATAATTGTATTAGCAATTAGAAACCCAATAGTAGTAGCTGCTGCTGTTTGAATAAAGAAAAAAATATTGATTTGATACATACTAATTTTCTAATTAAATTCTGATTGATTTTATATTGTTCACCGTTAAATTCGCAAATAAAAGCCAAAGACTCAGAGAAATATTTTTTATATGAACACAAGGTTCTTGATATTGAAAGGTTTGGGGCGGATAAAATCATCTCAATCTCTTCGATCCCTGATTACAACAAGAGGCAAAGACGAGAGCTGTCAATAAAGTTGTGTGGAAGGATTATTAACACTTGGAACAATTTTCAGAGTATGTAATTAAAGAGATTAGATCTATAGTCAATATTTGATTTAAGCGTTTAACAAAAATTAGCTTATTTTTAAAAATTACTACATCTAGTTCTGAGAGCCGCAATCTCATCTCATCATTTCTTTTTCCTTGCCAGCATCTTGTTGATTCGCTCCATTGGAGAAATAATTTTTTTATCCTGCAAGATGTCTTCTAGATCGTTAAGTCTATTCCGCACCTTTTCACTATTAAAAAACGCAGCAACGCTAAAAAATAAACTAACAAAAATAATAATTCTCTCTAACAGATTTAGTGATTCAAACATTTAATCAATTCCGTTTCGTTCTAAACATACTTCATATAATGTTTTAGCTGTCAGTTTTCCGTTTTCGGTATTTTGATCGAATCCTCCATAGGTATAACTATTTTGGTAGCATTCCTGTTTTAATTGTTCAGCCGTTTTTCGAGAACAACCAGCTAGAAAAATACCTACAATGATAATTAATACAATATGTTTCATAGTTAAGACTCACAACCAATTCCATCATTGTCTTTTCCATCAAAACCATGTGGGTCAGGTGGTAAGACTTTAAATCTTCTGTAAGATATATCTTTGCAGTCCAAGTCTGGTGGTGCTGGCGGTATACAAACAGTTGGATATGTAGGTGAGCAATTGCCTGTTGTAGCAACAACTGGTTGTGTATTTTGCAGAGTAGGAACAGATGTTGGCTTAGGCGACGGTACTTTTGTTGGGATAGGTGAAAGTATGATAGCAGGCTTTGAGGGTACGTTGGTTGGTGTGGGTGAAGGTGCTTTGGTTGGACTAGGTGAAGGTGTGTTAATCGTAATATTATCCTCTTGGCTTTCTTCTGCTGCAGCAAGACCCAATACTTGCTCTTGTATCGGAGCTTGTTCCTCTACAGTTGGAGCAGTTTCTTTTACTTGCTTGGCAGTTGGTTTTGCAGTAACTCCAAAAGTTGTAAATGATGCAATAGTAAGAAAAATGAAAAAAAGACTTAGTTGTTTTCTTGAAACTCCAGACTTAATCCTATTGAATAAAGCAGGTTTAATAAGCCCAAGAACAAGCAGTATTGGGCTCAAGAGAAAAATTATCAATGCTACATTGTCCATTGTGACTGCATTTTACCACTTTAACTATTTTATCATTCATAAGATTCGGGTATACTTCGGGTATATGGGTGGAATTAAAGGAATCTTCAGGCCAGAATGTCCTAAATGTAAATCAAGAGAAAATACTGTAATTGAGTTGAGAGCAGATCATACTTATTATTGCAGGAAAGATAAACTTGAAATTGAGCCAACTGAACTGGAAAAGAAGTTGGTTTTACCAAATCTCTAGGAAATATCCACTACAAAAGTGCTATTATGGGAAATGACTGAAACTTGAATATCAGTTAGCTCAGCTGCTCCAAAAACTTGTCGCAAGATAGTCACGTATTTACCTCAAGGTTTGCCAGTTGAGCTTTTTTATAGGAATTTATTTTGACATTGAAACCAATAAGTTCCTTCAAGCCTATGTTAGCTAAATACCAGGACGACTTATAATATAGTTATAAATATGTATGTTTACCTCTTCTGCGTCGCACAATGATTGGTATGCGACACACTTCTGTGCCTATTACTATGTCGCTTTTTTCGGCCTGAGGCTAAATGCTTTCCTATAGGTTATGCAAACACGCGTATTCTTATGATCGACAAAAGTGTCAATAGTATTATCGTTTTAGATAATCTCAAAGGTTTCCTGTGATTACTAAGAGGTTGGGATCTTAAAGAACTTATCTACTTCTTGCAAAGTTTTAGTTTGATTCGGTTCAAACAAGTATATTGGTATTACGCTGGTTGTGTGACTGTTTTTAAATTCTTTGAACGAAATAGTCAAACATTCCTTTTCCTCAAAAAATGGGTGTGGGTAATCGTCTTTGTCTGCGGTTAATAAAAGACTTTGGCTTAAAATAGCTGTTGTTGCAATGATTAAATCACCATCGTTAATCTTTCTTTCTATTTTTGCTTTTTTGTATACACCATGTAATACACCAGCCATTAATATAATTGCCTCATTCGTGGAAAGTTTTCCAAAGAGTCCTAGCTTTTTTAACAATTCAGAGTCTTTATTCTCTGCACTTTTTAAAAGTTCGAATTGTATGTAATCTGTGATTACCGGATCGTATTTTGCTCTATAGTTATCGATAATTTTCAGCATTTTATCTTGTCTCTCAACAGGATAATTACTGGCATAACTAATAATGTTCGTATCGAGAATTAATTTAGTTTTAATTATGGGAGGTTTGTCCACTTGTTTCTTGTGGCAGAGGTACAATATTATCTTTTGCCGCTTTTCTTAGCTCTCTGCCTAATACTTGCGCCGAAACTGTTGCCCCACTAACCGATACTGTGCCTGCACCTATTGGTATAGGTTCAAAGTTAGGTATATTTATGAAAGTTTGATTTTTGGATGTTTTTAAGTTTGTGTTATCAGACATATGTAAAATTATATCATAATCATTCAAGTTTAAATTTTATTAAAAGGATTAAGATCAACTGCATCATGTATGAAGAGGTTTGGGTATTTTAGGCAATCGTGGGATGATATGTGCTATATAACCTGTTCAAAAATTTAGAAGCAGGATTATATTATAAAGCCTGTTCTATAAGGCCAAGAGTGTTACAAGTGTTATAATCCGCTTAATGGGTTCGCCAATTATAAAAAAAATACTGCTGGGAGTCGGTTACTATCTACTTTTTGGAGTGGCCTCAATGGGAGGGATCATTGGTATCCTCGGTCTACTGTTAACCCTACCTATCCTCATCTGGTTCAGCTACTGGTATCTCTCAAAACAATATTCAAGACAAGAAACATTAGGTACACTTACGATCTTCAATCTTATAGCTGGATTTATCTACTATATCTATAACACCGATATCTCTAAGCTTGTTGGTTCGACAACCTTATTTTTTACTGCAATTCTTGCTTTCGAATATTTCAGACTAAAACGAGCTGGGAAGAAGTCGTCTGTTCAGTTATCTAAAGAATTTGAACACACAACTAAAACCAACAAAAAGCTAAACAAGTGGCTCCTCTGGTGTGTAATCGCCTTTGTTATAGTATTCGGTACGATCTATGGAATTCACTTTTTTGGATAAGCATAAAAAAAGCCTAGTGATTACAATGGTGCTGGTAGCGTCTCTGTTTCTTGAAAGAGTTGGTTATCGGTAAAGTTTCCTGTATTGTTTGGCACTAATGCAATAGTATCAAGTAGTATAGGTCAAGGCAAAAGCAGATTGAAATGTTGCATACAGTCTGCTTAAATTGACAAGAATTGGTTCAATTGTGATCCCCTCAACCACCCATTCGACAGGCTCAGGGTTTGCTGACCCAGATAATTTATTTGGAAATTGGTAGTTTGTTGTAAAGAGGCTGGACGTTTTTGTAGATTACCTGATAAGTATAGGGGTGGTACAAAAAGGTGGCCGGCTCATCTTCAACAAGGAATTTTTGAAAATCAAAATAAGAATCTTTCCTTTGGCCTTCGTCCTTAGTTGACCGGGCATCCTCCAAAAGTTTGTCGATTTTTACGTTGACATAGTTTGTAATGTTGGTTTTCTTTTGGGTTGAATGCCACAATGAATATTGGTCGGGGTCAGGTGACAAATGGTTAATTGCCAGAAGAGCCTGGAAATTTGTGGGGATAGTCTTTTCATCTTTAATATTTACTTTTATGCCAATTGCCTCCCAATTTTCCTTGATCTGTTGGGCAACTTCTGTGAGTCCGGGCATCACTGAGACCGTAATTGTTTTTTCCTTTTGGCCTGTTCTTGAGAGTAATTCTTTAGCCTTGGCAGTACTATAATCGTATCTTTTGACCTGCGGGTTATATGCCCAGCTCGCAGAGGAAATAGGGCTAGTTGCCATTTCCCCGTCGAAATTATCCTTGTTGATAGCGTAACTTAGCGCCTGCCTCAAATCGCGGGAAGACAAAAACTCGTCGTCGGTTTTATAAAATATTGTGACTAGCGAACTTTCGTCGGTTTCCTGCTTAACATTCACGTTTGGCCAGGACTGGAAAGCTTTTGCATTTGCAACCTTGAGGACTTTAACATCGCCCATTTTGAGCGCGCTGATTGCCTGCTGCTGGCTCGTGTAAAATTTAATTTCGACCTTTGGAAGCGTGGGGTCCTTTGGGTGCAGACGTATTCTTTTTATAACAGAATCGACCTGGTCTATCCCCACGATCCTAAATTCACCGGTCCCATAAAATGTTTTTGCTTTAAAAACCGGTTTGTCCAGTGCCTGCAAAAACGAAGATATTGGGTTTGGAAGACGAAACTCTATTGCTTTATTGTTTAGGGCGCTTATTTGGACGTTTGAAATTGCAATCGAAATGTTTTTGGCATCAACGGGAGTTGAGTCGTGCCAGGCAAGATTATCCTTTAGAAAAATTACATAGGTTTTACCGTCCCCTGAAACTGTCCAGTGCGATGCCAGGGAGGGTATTGGTTTGCCGTCAGGGCCTTCAGTCACGAGTGATTGGGTGGCCAAAGAAAGAACTTCAGTAGGTATTGTTTCGAGGTTATAAGTGCCGATGTAGCCTATTTTAATTGTGTTTCCCTGATAGACTGCGGGGAATATTTTCAGAGAACCGAATATTAAGAGAGCTGCAATTGCTATCCCTGCCAATACTCTGAGCTGGTACCTTTTAAAGTACGCCAATGTTAGGTGCCACCAAAATTTTATGCGTCTTGTACGAACAGAGACAAACGACATTTATTAAATCAGAATCTGAAGGACGGAAACGAGAAAAAATAGAAATGCCAGGAGAACTGTTATATATACAAATAATTTCTCTACTCCCCTCCTTGACCTGTAGACTCCACCTGAACCGCCGAATACCGAACCCAGGCCGGCGCCTTTTGACTGCATCAATATTAGGACAATCAGGCTAGATGCTATTATCATTTGTAATATTAAAAGTAACGTTTTCATCTGATCAGTTGTTGAATTTCGCGTGCCACTTTTTGGTCATCGTGATAAAGGGGAAATGATTCATTAACAAAATCCCCCTCTATTATCCTTAAGTTAAAGCGGCTTGTTTTTTCCTTATCATATTTTACGTACCGGTAATTTAATTCGGTTGGTATTCTAGGTTTATAGTTTGTATTGACAAGTATTGTATCAAAAATGTTTTCGCCAAGGTTGTTTTTGAGTGAGGCAAGATAGTCTGAAACGCTAAACCCTGATGTCTCAAAAGGCTTGTTGGCAATATTGACGATAAATATTTTTTGGGCGCTTGCCGACTGGATTGCCTTTTTTATTTGAGGAACAATCAAGACCGGCAAGACTGTACTAAACAGATCTCCCGGGCCGGCAATTATGGTGCTACTGGTTTGGATTGCCTCTATAGAAGGTTTGTAAGCCTTGGGGGACTCCGGGTCAAGGTGTACTTCCCTTAGTGTGCGGCTGCCGTTGTAGTTTCCAAGGTCAATGTTCTTTTCCCCATATATTTTTTTGCCTTCTTTTGTTTTTGCCCAAATGTTTACATCTCCGGTTGTTGCCGGTAGCACCCTGCCAGTCGAGGAAATAATTTTTGAAAGTTCTTCCAGGGCCCTATTGGTGTTTCCTTTATAAATATGTGTTAAGGCTACGAATATTAGATTACCGAGTTTTTGTCCGCCTAAATCCGTATCCTTTCCTTGACGCTTGCCTTCGAACCTGTATAGGAATAAATCACGAATAACCGATTCCTCGTCCGAAAGTGCCGCAAGACAATTGATGATGTCTCCCGGGGGTGGGACAGCAAAAGCCCGCCTTAGTCTCCCCGCGGATCCGCCGTCGTCTGCCATTGATACAATTGCGGTGAGATCAAGGTTCAAGTTCCTCAAACCTTTCAATATTTGGGCTGTCCCTACCCCGCCGCCCAAGCAGGTAACTGCCCTTTTTTCTTCCGGTAACTCGAAATAGTGTTTAAAAAAATCCCTGAACATAATTTGCGTATATTACATTAAATTAACCAGTCTGTCGAGACCGCCCTGTTTATTCAAATATCAAGTGCAGCAGTTTCTGCAAAACGGTGATTAAAAGTGCCACTAAAATCACTGTTGTTACCTGGTTTAGGGCTACAGTGGGCAAAATTATACCGTTGATGTTTGCTCCCGGGAACGTGAATGCATCGATGTGGAAGCCGGGTAAGAAATTTATGAGGGCGAACAGGAATGCGATGTTTAATATAGAAGAAATCATCCCGAAAGTAAGGATATTGATTGGTAAAAACACCAATGAAAATATTGGGTTGATTATCAGTGTAATAAACCACAAGCCTGCAATTACCAAAGGCAGGTTTTTAGGGTTTTCACCGACTGAGATGACTGGAATAAAGTTCGCTGTCGTAAAGAAAGAAGCGATTGTTATTAAAAGCGATTTTATGTAATGGCGCATGGGACAGATTTTGTACCTTTGATTTTGGCATTTTGAAAGTTGCTTTTCAAGAGCCTTTAGCTTTCTAGAAATTGTTTTGACCTTAAGTGCCTGTGATAATTAATGGCAAAACGGTGGGCTTCGTCCCTTATCGCCTGTGCTAGTTGTCTTGCAGGGCTTTCTTTGGGCAGAGAAAGCGGTAAAATTTCCCCCGGTGTATAGATTTCTTCCAGACGTTTTGCAAGTGACACCACTTGGATTTTGGTATTTATCCCGCCAGTTACTGATATAGCGGCATTTAATTGGCCCTTTCCACCATCGATTATAATGAGGTCCGGTGTTGGCCAATTATTTTTAAAACGCCTTAAAAGGACTTCTTTTAACATCAGGTAATCATTAGGTTTTTCTGAAAATTTTATTTTGAACCTTCGGTATTGCGATTTGTCCGGCTGGCCATTTTTAAAAACTACCATGGAGCCTGTTGCCTGTTTCCCTTGAAAGTTTGAAATGTCGTAACACTCAATCCTTTGCGGCACGTGTTTTAGAGATAGTCTTTCCTTGACGTCTTTGAGCCTTATGAGTGCCAGGTCATCGACTAGTGTTGGCCTTTCCAAAAATTCCCGCGGAGTGTGAAAAACCGTAGTTAAATATTCCAGGTTTTGTATTTGCATCTTTATTTTTTGCGCTTTTTCGTATTGTTGTTTTTCTGAATTAAGCCGCATTTCTGCAGTTAGCTCGCGAATTAGTTTTTTGCTTTTCCCCGACAGTAATTTCTTAATTTTCTTGATAGTATTTTGGTACTGCTTTTTCGCCTCCTCGCCTTGGGGATACGGACACAAACCAAGATGTACAAAAAGACACGGTTTTTTAGGATTTTTATGATGACAATACGGAAATATTCTCCTAGTCATTTTAAGTATTTCTTTTGTGACCTTAGTTGAAGGGAACGGCCCCTTCAGGAAAACGCCTCTTTTGGGTGCTTCCTTACGGTTTAATGAGATGAGCGGTATTTCGTCGTTTGATATTTTTATATAAATTGGACTTTTGTCGTCTTTGGCAATTATGTTGAAAAACGGTTGATTTTTTCTTATAAGTTCGGATTCCAAAAGTAGTGCTTCAAATTCCGAAAAGACCTTTATAGTTTTTATTGATTTAATTTGTCCAATTAATAAGTTTGTTTTTGGGCCCAGATTTTTGGACGTAAAGTAAGAAGAAACCCTTTTTTTTATTGACACAGATTTTCCTACATATATTAATTTGCCCTCTGCATCGTAAAATTGGTAAATGCCGGGGCCATTTGGTAATTGTTTGATTAGTCTTGATGGCGGTTTCATTTTATGAATTTTAACAAATTGCAAACAGAGAAGGCTTTTTAGCGGATTTTTTTGTGGTGTTTGGCGTAAAAGCGCATCCCAAGGTAAATTAGTATAACTACCAATGGTAGGCCAATTAGAAAAGGGATGCTGAGTGCAATTTCGTAAAAGGGTTTAACTATGATGGGTTTTGATATTTGTGTGTTGGCAAAGCTAACAATGACGTTGTCGCCTGTTTTTTTAATTGCCTTTTTTGCTTCTACACTGTACTTTATATCCCGATTTGCAAATGGAGGCAGAATGGGAACCGTTAGGGGGTTTTCAGACGAAATTTTTAACATTTGTGCCGCAAGATGGAGATTTTGGCCGATTATTGACGTGGAGCCGACATTTTTGAGGTTTGCCGTTAGTGTTATTGGAATACCAGAGTATATATTTTGCGGCAGGTCAATTTGAATTTGCGCGTTTGATGTTGGTGCGGGTAAATCTTGGGCGAAATCGACGAAAACGCTTTTTTGGTTTGGTTTATTATTTTCTTTAAAGGCACCTGCGGGCATCGGGACTGTAGATGACAAGCCCCTTTGAATGAATGTGATATGGTTGAAATCTAGCTTGCTGAAGTAATCTAACCCGCCTGATGTTGATCCCCAAGTCGGATCAATCTGAACCCAGCCAAGATTATCGTCCCAATATTCGGGCCATGCATGCAAAATATCGCCGCTATTTAAAGTAAGGGAAAGCGGCCTAAGTCTTTCGTTTTGGGTATATGCATAACCTTCGACTTCCCGGGCAGGAATTTTGGCTGCTCTTGCTATTGCTATAAATAAATCTGTAAATTCCATGCAGACGGAATCCGTAGGGGTTTGGATAGAGGCGGCTGCGCCTTTCCGTTCAATTGCTGTTTGGTTTAGGCGACTTTTGCTGTAGGTGAGGTAGCTTGAGACAAAATCGTAGATTTTCTGGGGCGTCTTAAGTTCGTTTGCCTTATCTTTAATAAAACCGCTGTCTGTTTCCCAATACCTTTGTGGTTGTGTGTATTGGTTTTTTTGTTTCTCCGTAAGAGTTTTGTATATTTTCCTGTAGGGTTTACTGAAAACTTCAACATAACCCTGGGCAGTTACATTTATTTTTTGTTTTGGCGCTAGTTTGTATTTTGCAACAAAGTTTCCGTCATCATCTACGACAACGTCTATGGGTTGCGGGTTAATCTGCTCAAGTACTATTTGCTGGTAGTTATTGTCAGGCGGCAGGGTAATTTCCGTGAACTGGGAAGTTACGTTATTATTTTCCAGGTAATAGTTTAATTTAAAAGTAAAAACCTGTTTGTCCCCAAATGACATTGAGATTCCGGATTGAAGCAATTGGTCTTTTGTAAATGTAAATTCCTGGCTATTGGCTTTTTGTTGGGTTGAATTTGGATTTGGAATGGCAAAGGCTATCGTGCCAAATACTCTTGGCACGCTTACCATTGCTCTGTATTCACCCATATCGGGAGATTGGGCAAGTTTTGGGATTGAGATTTCCCAAATTTGTCCGGATTTGGAAGCAAGTTCTCCCGACGAGTAATTTAATGTCCACGCAAGTTTTTTCCCTTCACCGATTACCCGCTGGTTAAATTTTACCGATATAATTGTGATGTTATTATCAAACGTTACGCGTGTGTCCAAATTCCCGGTATCATCACTTGCCTTAACATCGGTAACTTTAGTTGAGCCGATTTTCAGCTCAAACTTATCGGCGTAATAATTAGCGGTTTTATTAGTTAAAACGATTTTCTGGGTGACATCTGTTTTTCCGTTTACATCGGTAACATAGCTTACTTCATAATCTGTTTGGAATTCGCCTTGGGCTGCTGCCGGTTTTGGAAAAAATAATAGGAAAAAAAAGATGCTGACAACCAATGGTGGAAAAAACCGGGCAAGCAATTTCACATTGTTAAGTATCTGTTTGTTAGGGTTTTATGTCAAGCGCGCCGATACACTTCTTTTAGGTGTTTTCCTGTATATGAATTTTGGGAAGTTATAATTTGCTCGGGAGTACCGTGAGCGACGACAGTTCCCCCACCTTCACCACCCTCAGGACCCAAATCGATAACCCAATCGGAATTTATTATTACATCCATGTTATGCTCGATGACTATCACGGTATTTCCTGATTGGACCAATCTATCCAGGATAGTAAGAAGCTTTTCGATATCGGCAAAATGAAGCCCGGTTGTCGGTTCGTCAAGTATATATACTGTCCTTCCGGTTGCCCGCTTGGAAAGTTCGGTTGCAAGTTTAACACGTTGAGCTTCGCCTCCTGAAAGTGTCGGGGCGGGCTGGCCGAGTTGGATATAGCCTAAACCGACGTCATTTATTGTCTGCAGTTTTTGTTTTATCTGCGGTATATTCTCAAAAAATGAGAGTGCAGCCTCAACTGTCATTTGTAAAACTTCCGATATGTTTTTACCCTTGTAATGGACTTCTAAGGCTTCTTCGTTATATCTTTTTCCGCTACAAACCTCACAGTCCACGTAAACGTCAGGAAGAAACTGCATCTCTATTTTTACTTGGCCTTCGCCTTCGCATGCTTCGCAACGGCCGCCTTTAACATTAAAGGAGAAGCGGCCCGGTGCATAACCGCGCACCCGAGCGTCCGTTGTTTGGGAGAAAAGTTCACGGATATGGGTAAAAGCACCTGTATAGGTTGCAGGGTTTGAACGGGGGGTTCTGCCTATGGGCGACTGGTCAATTAAAATTGCCTTATCGATATTTTCCAAACCTCTTATTGATTGGTAAGATCCGGCTTTTTCTTTTGATGAGTAAATTTGTGAGGCTATAGCTTTATATAAAACATCATGGATTAATGTTGATTTGCCGGATCCGGAAACACCGGTAACACAGATAAATTTACCCAAAGGGAAGCTGACGTCAATGTTTTTGAGGTTATGTTCCTTAGCCCCGATTAACTCAAGGCTTAAATTTGTTTGCCCGTTTAAAGAATTGTTGTCTTTTTTAAGTAAAATCCTCTTTTTGCCGGACAAATATTTTCCTGTTAGAGAATTGGCGTCCTTCATTATCTGTTGTGGTGTACCTTGTGAAACCAAGTGGCCTCCATGCTCGCCTGCTCCCGGGCCGAAGTCGAGAATTTGGTCAGATTCAAGCATCATTTCGCTGTCATGTTCGACAACTATTACGGTATTTTGAATGTCCCTTAGCTTTTTTAAGGTTGTAATTAACCTTTGGTTGTCTCTCTGGTGAAGGCCTATTGAGGGTTCGTCCAGTACATAGAGTACCCCGGATAGGCCCGAGCCGATTTGAGACGCCAGGCGTATCCGCTGGGCCTCCCCACCTGCTAGAGTTGTAGCAGATCTTGAGATTGTCAGGTAATCAAGGCCTACATCCAATAAAAACTTAGTTCTGGCTTGAAGCTCTTTTAAGATTGGTTTTGCGATTATTTTTTCCCTTTCTGAAAGAATAGTTGCTTTTGTTTCAGCTAGTTTTTCAAGCCATTCGTAGAAACCTCGTATGCTGAGAAGCGCTGTATCGGCTATCGACTTACGGTCTATAGTCACTGAAAGGGATTCGGGTTTTAGTCTGGTCCCAATACATGTTTCACATTCATCGGAGCGCATAAACTTATCTATCTCACGCCTTACAAAGTCCGATTCGGTTTGTGTATATTTGTGTTCCAGGTTTTGAATCACACCTTCATAGGTACTGTCCCATGTGACTATTTTCCCGAACCTGTTTGGGCCTTTGATCCTATAGAGCCTATCTTTTGTGCCGGACAAGACAATATCTTGCGAACTTTGAGGCAGATCCCCGAAAGGGATATTGACCGCAATATTATTTTCCCGGCAAACAGTCTCCAAAACTCTCCATGACCAGGATTCGGACCCTACGATTCTTGCCCAAGGCAGGATTGCACCTTCGGCTACAGTAAGGTTTGGGTTTATAACAAGCTTCGGATCGACTTTTTTGATCACCCCGAGTCCGTTACATACAGGACACGCTCCATGCGGTGAGTTAAAGGAAAACGATCGTGGCTCAATTTCGGGTAAAGAGATGTTGTCTTTGGGGCATGTAAATTTTTCCGAGAAAAGATGATCGTGCAGATTTTCAGGATATGCAGGGATATCAAATGTTTTATCCAGAATTTCTGCGGCTATAACACTTCCTTCAGAGAGTTTAAGTGCCTGCTCAACAGATTGCGACAGCCTCGATTTATCCGCTGGGACGGATAACCTGTCCACAACCACGTCTATTGCATGTTTATTTGTTTTTATCAGCGTAAAATCTTCGTCAATGTCCTGAATGTGCCCATCTATTCTCGCTTGCCTGTAACCTTTTTTGAGCAGGTCCCGAAATAGCTGTGTGAATTCACCTTTTCTGTCTTTTACGACCGGTGAAAGCAATAAAATCCTTACCTTTTTTTGTGAGTTTATACTCTCGAGCTTTTGAATTTCATCTACGATTTGTTGGGGTGACTGGTGGGAAATTTCCCTTCCGCAGATTGGGCAATGCGGATGGCCCACACGGGCAAATAAGAGTCTTAAATAATCGTAGATTTCTGTAACTGTTCCAACTGTTGATCTTGGGTTATGGGAGCTCGATTTTTGGTCGATAGAAATTGCAGGTGATAAACCTTCTATGGAATCCAGGTCCGGCTTATCCATCACGCCCAGAAATTGCCGGGCGTACGAAGCGAGTGATTCTACGTAGCGGCGCTGCCCCTCCGCGTATATCGTGTCGAAGGCAAGTGAGGATTTTCCCGAGCCTGAAATGCCGGTAAAAACGATCAGTTTGTTTTTGGGAATTTCAACGTTTAGGTTTTTAAGATTGTGCTCCCTGGCACCTTTTATTATTATTTTATCCATTGTTTTATAATACCCGAACATTTACCGAAGTGTCCAGTGTACAGAAAAGAAAATTGTAGCATCTTTGTCAAAACCTATCAAGCATATAAAACTTGCTTTATAACTTACTATGGGTTATAATACGCACTTATGACCGAAAAATTGCATGGCGATTTAGAATTAGAACTCGGAAGTAAAAATTCTGCTAATAAGGCGTATTTAGATTTGTGGCGTACACTTGACAATGCCGGGTTTGACGTAGGTCTTGTGCCCAGTAACGGAAGCAATCTTCCTAAGGTAAGGGAGCGAAAAGGATCAAGCGCTTATATCACACAATCAGCTTTGATTAGCGCTTATAAAGCGGGTGATAAAAGCCTTGCACGTAAGCTTAACGAGTACAGAGCTAAGAAAGGCAGCGAGGTTTTTGGTGGTTTAAGTAATACCGAAGTCCAAAACTTAATTGAGTCGCAACTGCATTCAAGTTGGAAGGAGCGCAGAAATTTACACAATATGATCGGACGCTTACCGCTTAAGGTTGTTCAAGCCTTACCGATTGCTGTTGGAGCACAGGTTATTGATAAAGCGCAGTCTACACCTGATGTAATGCAAGGACATTTAAAAGACGTTATTGCAGTGCCAATGATTTCATATATTACGCACAGTGAAGGAGGCAGTACAAATAAACGTGCTTTACTGGTTGGAGCACTTCTTACAGGTACAGAGTTTCTCCAACGATACGATCCTACGAACACTTGGACATTTGACCCCAAAGATATTATTGCCTATGGTGTCGGTACAGCTGCTGTAATAGGTTTTAATGAAGTAAGGAAAGTTGTTAAACAACGTGGCCAAACATCAGTATCCACAGAAACAACAGTTAGCTAGATTTAAGTACCAAGATTTGGTCTCTCAAAAGTGCTGCTTTTTCGAAATCCAGGACGCGGGCTGCGTTCTTCATCTCACGTGTTAAGAATTTAGCCATTTTTACTTTGTCTTCGGCGAGTATTGAACCTTCTTTTGCCCGCTTGATTACTGAAGCTACTACTTCGTCCTTGTAAATTTGCTTCTTTTCTTCCTCGTCCTGCCGCTCAACGAGCTTGTCCCTTATAGGTTTTTGGATTGAGGTAGGGTTTATATTGTGCTTCTTATTGAATTCATGCTGAATTTTTCTTCTGCGGTTTACTTCTTTTATTGCCCGCTCCATAGATCCAGTGATGTTGTCTGCGTAGAGTATTACTGATCCTTCAACGTGGCGTGCTGCCCTGCCCATTGTCTGAACCAGTGACGTTTCCGACCTCAGAAAACCTTCTTTGTCCGCGTCCAATATTGCAACAAGGGTGACCTCCGGCAAATCCAAACCTTCACGAAGCAGGTTTATTCCAACCAAAACGTCATATTTGCCAAACCTTAGATCGTCCAGAATATCAGTACGGTCGAGTGTTTGTACTTCGCTGTGCAGGTATTGTACCTTTATGTTTTTTTCTTTGAGATAGTCTGTAAGTTCCTCCGCCATTCTTTTGGTTAGTGTGGTAACCAGCGTACGCTGACCTTTTTTTGTACGCTTTTCTATTTCAGTTATAAGATCTTCTATTTGCCCTTTGGATTTTCTAATTGAGATTTCAGGGTCAACCAGGCCAGTTGGTCGGACGAGCTGCTCGACGACTGCGTCCGATATTTTGAGTTCATACTCAGAAGGAGTTGCGGAAGTGTAAATGACTTGATTGATGCGACGAGAAAACTCTTCAAATTTTAACGGCCTATTGTCGTATGCAGAAGGCAAACGGAAGCCAAAATCGATAAGCATCTGTTTTCTAGCGCGATCGCCGTTGTACATGCCGTTAATTTGCGGGACAGTTATATGCGATTCATCTATGACCATTAAATAATCTTTTGGGAAATGCTCCAGAAGCGAAAACGGCGGGTCGTCGGGTTTGCGGCCGTCAAAATGCCTTGAATAATTTTCGATCCCCTTGCAATAACCAAAAGTTTTGATCATCTCAAGGTCGTATTTTGTCCGTTGCTCCAGGCGGTGCGCCTCGAGATCCTTGCGTTGTGACCGCAATTCCTTAAGCCTGTTTTTAAGTTCAAGCTTAATTGAATCTATTGCTTCGTCTTGGCCGCTATCGGTCAGGACGTAATGTTTAGCCGGATAAAGAGCCGTTTGTGTTAACTTTTTAATAGTTGACCCCGTTATGGGGTGGATTATTTCTATTGCGTTAAGGTTATCTTCCAAAAAACTAAGCCTGAGACCATTGGTCTCGTAAGCCGGAATAATCTCGATATTTTCACCACGGACCCTATATGTTCCTCTTGCAAAATCTGTTTCATTTCTTTCGTACTGCAGTTTGGCAAATGATTTTAAAAGGTCATTTCTAGACCAGATTTGGCCGACTGCCAAGTCCTGGCGGGCATTTTTGTATTCTTGAGGTGAACCTAAGTTGTAAATTGCGGAAACGGAAGCTACAACAATAACGTCATTTCTTGTAGAAAGTGACGTGGTGGCACTAAGCCTGAGCCTGTCTATTTCTTCATTTACCTCTGTTTCTTTCTCTATATAAGTATCCGTTGCTGGCATGTAGGCTTCAGGCTGGTAGTAATCGTAATAAGAGACAAAATAACAAACCGCATTTTCGGGGAAAAACTGACGGAATTCTTGGTAAAGTTGTGCTGCAAGTGTTTTGTTGTGGCTAATGACTAGCGTGGGTTTTTGGATTTTCTCTATAACGTTGGCAACGGTGAAGGTTTTACCCGAACCCGTGACACCGAGTAAGGTTTGATTTTTGAATCCATTATTTAGGCCTTCTGCGAGTTTTTCAATTGCCTCGGGTTGGTCCCCGGTTGGTTTGTATGTTGATGTAAGTTTAAATTTCATTAAAGAGTCATTATATCCTTTTTCTGGTTATTTCTAAAGCACACTTGATCTATTTGTAAGCGTTTTGTATATTGACAACTTCGGGTTTTCTTTGGTATATTTTCATTATGACACTGGTTCTTTATAAAAGGCAACGGGAGATTCTTGATTTCCTCAACGAATATATAGAAAAGTACGGCAGTGCACCGACATTAGTCGAGATCGCCAAGAAACTTGGTGTTAAGTCTTTGGCTACCGTACACGAGCATTTACAAGCGCTTGAGCGAAAAGGCTTAATTAAAAAATCGGGGGGAATTATCAGAAAAATTGAGTTGATAGATAAAAAGATCGGCAAAATTGTAAGCGGAATAGAGCTTCCTCTTTCCGGTTTTATAGCTGCCGGTGCTCCTATCGAACCTTACACAGATCCGACTGCCACGTTTGCTATCCCGTCTAGCATGCTTTCAACAAATAAAAAATCATACGTTTTGCAGGTTAAAGGTGAATCTATGATAGAAGACGGAATTCTAGACGGCGATTTTGTTGTTATCGAAGAGACCAACCAGGCAAATAACGGCGACATTGTAGTTGCGATGGTTGATAACGGTGTCGTTACCCTAAAACGTTTTTACCGTGATAAAGAACAGATAAGGCTTGTGCCTGCTAATTCTGCAATGAAGCCAATTTTAACCAAAAATGTAACGATACAAGGCAAGTGTGTAGGTGTTATTAGGCGCTATCAGAACTAAGCGGGAGAAATTAGGTCCGCTAGGTATTTAGTGTAAGCAGAAAAGCAATGGCGGCTAGTGACATTATTAGAAAAGTAATTATTCCCAGCGTATTTGTGATCCAGGTGTTTGTATATTGACCCATTATCTTTTTATTGTTACAGACTAGAAGTATTACAAAAATCAGAACCGGTGCTATTAGGCCGTAAATTACTGCGGTGTAAAAAAGAGCTTTGAAGGGGCTTATACCTAGAAAGGTCATTAAAAAGCCAATGAAGGTAGAAAAGATTATTACTGCATAAAAAGCTTTTGCCTGCCTGAAAGATTTACTCAAGCCTTCGTCCCAATTAAAAATCTCTGCAATTGCGTAGGCAGCCGCACCCGCAAGCACGGGGATTGCGAGCATTCCGGTACCCACGATCCCAAGAGTAAACAGCAAGCTTGCCGCTTTACCTGCTATCGGCTCAAGAGCCCGGGCTGCCTGGTCTGCAGTTTCTATATTTGTTATGCCGTTTGCAAAAAGAGTAGAAGCTGCCGTCGCAATTATGGCAAACATTACAATGTTACTGAAAAACATACCGGCGTTTACGTCTTCCCTTACCATTTTTAATTCATGTTTAGTAACGATGATTTTCCGGTGGTCTTTTTTTTCTTTTTCCCTAACCTCCTCTACCTCTTCTGACGTTTGCCAAAAGAAAAGGTAGGGCGAAATTGTCGTGCCTAAAAGCGCAACAACGAGGGAAATTGTCTGTTTATTGAACTCAACATTAGGTATCAGGGTTCCATAGAAAACTTTCGTCCAATCTAAATTTGCAACGACAGCTGAAGCCAGATAGGCAAAAAGCGCAAAGGTCAGCCACTTTAGGCGTGAAGCTATAAATTTGTAAGGGAAGTAAACCATAAGAGCAATGATTATAACCGTATAGAAAATTGCGCTTACCAGTTCCGGGACAGGTAAAAGCAGTTTTGTTGCTGCAACCATGCCAGATAGGTCTGCACCTATATTTATTGTGTTGGAAATTATAATTAGAAGAGCAAGAAAATATAGCAGAACTTTGGATTTGTAGTGCGTCTTTATTGTGCCTGCTAACCCTTTTTGGGTTACCAGACCAATGCGGGCGCACATTTCCTGCACGGCAGCCATAAGGGGGAAAGTGAGAAACGAAGTCCAAAGTAGGGAATATCCTGCAGAAGCCCCCGCAATAGAGTATGTTGCGATGCCTGAGGGGTCGTCGTCTGAGGCTCCGGTAATTATCCCGGGTCCAAAGATTTTGAGCAGTTTTTTAAGTTTTTTGCGCACCTATTTTTCGCTTTTAATGCAGGCAAAATTAAAGGAAATTATAAGCGGTTTAAATGCCGCCTTTATTATATATTCAGCACGCAATTGGTCCATGTTTGACAATTCGTCCATAACAATTGACAATTAGCAATTGAAAATGGGAACCCTATATATTGTAGCCACTCCTATAGGTAATTTGAAAGATATCACTTTGAGGGCAATTGAGGTGTTATTAAGTGTCGATTTAGTCGTTTGCGAGGACACCCGGGTCACGGGTTTGCTCTTAAAACACTTTGAAATTTCAAAAAAAATGGTTTCTGTTTCCGACTTCAACGAAGAACAAAGGGTTGGTGAAGTTATTTTGAACTTAAAGCAAGGCAAGAATATTGCCCTGGTTTCTGATGCCGGCACACCCTTGGTTTCGGATCCCGGGTATAAGCTAGTAAGAGAAGCTATTGCCCAAAAAGTAATGCTTGAGGCAATACCGGGACCTTCTGCTGCAATTGCTGCGCTGACTATTTCGGGGATGCCTAGCGACAGATTTATGTTTGTGGGTTATTTATCTAAAAAAGACGGGAAGCGGAAAACACAGCTTGAAGATTTAGGAAAAATTGATGATATTGTTAAAACTACCTTTATTATTTATGAATCCCCCTACAGACTTGTTAAAACGCTTAACGCAATAAAATCAGTGTTTGGTGACATTGATACCGTTATATGCCGTGAGTTGACGAAACTGCATGAAGAATCAAGGCGCGAGAAAGTAAGTGAATCACTCGAACATTTTGAGAAAACTAACCCAAAAGGGGAGTTTGTAATTTTATTCTAAAGCAGGCTCCGGCCGGTCATCTGGGTAGGCTTGGGGATCTGCAGAACGCCCAAAACAGTTGGTGCAATGTCTGCAAGAAGTCCCTGGGGAAGCTGCTGGGCATTGCCTTCAAGCTCTTTGAAAATAAAAATCGCAGGAACGGGGCTTATATTATGCTCCGTATCAACTTCACCGGTTCTGAGGTTGATCATTTCCTCTGCGTTTCCATGGTCGGCTGTTACAATTAAGCCGCCACCTGCCGAAAGGACCGCTTTTGCAAGTATCCCCAAGTTATTGTCTATGGTTTGGACGCCCTTTATTGTCGCCTCAATGTTTCCGCTATGGCTAACCATGTCGGCATTGGCATAGTTAACGACAATAAAGTCATAGACCCGCGAATTAATTTTTTCAATCAACTGATTTGTTATTGCGTTTGCCGACATCTCCGGCGCTTTATCATACGAGGCAACTTTGGGGGAATTAATCAAGATCCTATCTTCTCCTTTAAATGGTTTCTCAAGCCCCCCATTAAAAAAGTAGGTAACGTGGGCATATTTTTCTGTTTCGGCTATATGAAGCTGCCTGGAGTTCCTTTCCGCAAAAACCCTTGCAATTGGCATTGTGACTTCCTCGGGATTAAAAGCTACTGCGGTTACAGGTAGGTTTTTGGCATAACGTGTTAAAGTGACAAAAAATAAGTTTGCCAGCTTTGGTCCCCTGTTAAAACCGGTTGCCTGCTCACCGGAAAATGTTTTTAAGTTTGCAAGGTTATCCAATACAAAGGCCTCAGTTAATTGCCTTGCCCTGTCCGGCCTGTAGTTAAAAAATATCACCGCGTCGTTTGCACAGACTGAGCCTATTGGCACCCCTGAGCCGTCAGCTATTATTGTTGGCTCGATAAACTCGTCGGTTTTACCATTGGAATATGAACTGTCAATTACGGACATCACACCTGTTGCTTTATTTTGACTGCTTCCAGTAATTACAGAGTAGGCTTTGGCAGTCCTGTCCCACCTGTTGTCCCTGTCCATTGCAAAATACCGTCCGCTGACTGAAGCAATCTGGCCTAAATTTGCAGACTGCAGTTTACTTTCCAGGTCACTCATATAAATTTTGGCGGAAGTAGGTGGGCTGTCACGGCCATCCGTGAACAAATGCAATTTTATTCTTGATGCAGGAATTTGCTTTTTCTGAAGAAAGGTAAGTAAGGCATAAAGATGGCTCATTTCCGTATGGACGGCGCCAAGGCCGACGAGACCCATCAGGTGAATATTGGAGTTGTTTTTAGTGATGTGGTCGACTGCAGAAATAAAAGCCGTGTTTTCAAAAAAAGAACCGTCCGCTATTGCGTTATTTACCCTGAGCAGATCCTGGAAAACAACCCGGCCTGCGCCTAAATTTATGTGGCCGACTTCACTGTTGCCGACATGGCCTTCCGGCAGCCCAACTGCCTGTCCTGTGGCAACTAAGAGGGCGTGGGGGTAGGAAAACCAGAAGTCGTTAAAATTGCTCGGGTTTGCCCTTGTTATTGCATTGCCCGGACTGTCTTGGGACACACCCCATCCGTCAAGGATACATAATACGATTGGCTTAGGTTTTTCGGTTACTCTTAACATTAAGACAGCTCATGTTCTATCGCCAAAAGCCTATTGTATTTTGCAACCCGCTCACCTCTTGCGGGGGCCCCAAATTTAACATAGTCTGCTCCAATGCCGACTGCAAAGTCAGCAATAAAATCGTCATTGGTTTCGCCGGAGCGGTGAGAGACAATTATCCTAAAGTTTGCTTTTTTGGCTACTTTTACAACCTCTAGCGTTTCTGTAATCGTCCCAACCTGATTAGGTTTCACAATAATTCCGTTACATGCTTTTTTATCGATAGCTTTTTTCAACCGCTCCAAGTTTGTGGTAATTAAATCGTCACCGACTATTATCGTTTTGTCCCCCATAAGCTTGGTAATGTTTTGCCAACCGTCCCAATCATCCTCCGACAGGGGATCCTCAAGGGATAATATATGGTACTGTTCGTTTAAGGAAGCAAAAAAATCAATAAACTCATTTGCCGAGAGCCCGACAGGCCTGTCTTTAATTTTGTAGACACCGCCCTTCATGAAAGTAGATGAGCCAACGTCCATGCTTAGAAAAGTATCAAGGCCTAATGTAAAGCCGGCGCGGGAAACGGCCTCCTCCAAAATTTTAAATGCGTCCGAATTGGAGTAAAGTGTTGGTGCGTACCCGCCTTCTTCACCAAGTAGAGTAATACCACTGTGGTTTACAATTACATCCTTTAGGGAATAGTAAATCTCAACACCTGTCTTTAAATTCTGTGAATAGGTATTTGCTTGCGGCGGAACAATTAAAAACTCCTGAAAATCAATATTGCCGCCGCCGTGTTTACCGCCGTTGAGGATATTAAACATAGGTGTAGGCATGGAAAATTCATCTTTTTGTGTTTGGTTTAAAAGTTTTGAAATATATTGGTATAGTGGAACCTTCATGGATGCGGCTTGGGCCCTTGTAATTGCCCCTGAGAGTGCAAGGATACTATTTGCGCCCATTTTTGATTTATTGTCAGTGCCGTCTATTTGGATCATGATTTTATCTAGCTCCTCCTGTGCGGCTGCGTCCTTTCCGATTATTGCCGGAGCCAAAAAGGTTAGAATATTTTCAAGCGCTTTAAGGACGCCGTTTCCGGCGAACCTGCTGCTGTCACCATCGCGCAATTCTACGGCTTCGTGTTTACCTACAGAAATCCCGGAAGGCGTTGCAAATGCTCCGACTGAACCATCATCAAGTTGGATGATTGCTTCAACGGTCGGGAAGGAACGGCTGTCTAAAATTTCCCTTGCAATTATTTTTTTAATCTTGGCCATGTTTACTTTTTACTTACAAGTTTGTTTTCGGCTTCGTAAATAATTTTGCGTGTAGAATCTATTACATCGGGGTTGACTGAAATAGATGTAATGCCCCAACTAACCAACATTTCCGTAAGTTCGGGATAAATAGAGGGTGCCTGGCCACAAATAGATGACGTAATATTATTTTTAGCTGCAGTTTCTACTATTTTTTTAAGCGCCCAAAGAACCGAGGGGTCCATCTCGTTAAATTCTGTTGACACTTCTTCATTATCCCGATCTGTTCCCAAAATAAGCATAGTTAGGTCATTTGAGCCTATAGAAACTCCATCAATGCCAACTTTAATAAATTCCTCGAGCTGAATTACGTTTGTAGGTATTTCGACCATCATATAGAACTTGAATTTTGAATCTTTAAAAAGGCCGCATTCTTCAACAATGCTTCTTGTGGATAATAGTTCTTTTGGAGATCTCACAAAAGGAATCATTAATTGGAGATTTTTATGCTTTTGGCGTACCCTCCTTATTGCTTCAAGTTCCAGCTTAAAAACGTCAGGATCTTTTATGTAACGGAATGCGCCGCGATAACCTAACATTGGGTTTGATTCAATAGGCTCGTATTTTTCGCCACCCTTTAAGCCTTTATATTCGTTTGATTTAAAATCAGTTGCTCTGTAGATTACAGGACGCTGGCCGAATGCTTTAGCAAACAACAATAGGCCTTTTTCGAGTTGATTTATATAGTTTTCCTGCTTCCCCTCTGCTATAAATTCTTTTGGATGTTTTCCAATTTGGGCGAGCAAAAATTCGGCGCGCAAAAGCCCCACACCATCCACGTTTTTTGCAGCAACTTGCGCTGCCAGTTCAGGTTCTGCGAGGTTAGTGTAAACATGGGTTGCTGTTTTGAAATGCTTTGGCTCTTTACTACTTTGAGACTCGAGAATATTTTTGGCTACTTGGTTTTGCCCTTTATAAATAATGCCTCTTGACCCGTCAACAGTTACGATCATTCCGTCTTTTAATCTTTTGGTAGCAAGCCCTGTACCGACAACACAAGCTATTCCCAATTCACGGGATACGATAGCAGCGTGCGAAGTTCTCCCGCCTCTATCGGTAACTATGGCAATTGCCCTTTTCATTGCAGGTACAAAATCAGGATTAGTCATTTCCGTAACCAAGACATCACCTTTTTGAACCTTTCCAAGTTCTTTTACGTTTTTTACGATAACAACCTTACCGGTTCCGATTATTGGCGATGCCGGAGCGCCCTGAAGAAGAATATCCTGTTGCCTGACGGTCTCTTGCTTCGTAAGACCTTTTTGCTTATCTATGGATTTGATCGTTGTAATAGGGCGGGTTTGTACAATAAATAATTTATTGTCTTCAAACGCCCATTCGATATCCTGAGGGAAAAAATAGTGTTTTTCCAGCGATTGGCCGATTTTGGCCAATTCAACGATATATTTATCGTCGAGTTTTTGATCTTTTTTGTGAGAAGAAGCAACAGTTAATAATTTGTTTCCGTTGCCACTCCTAACCATTTGTTTATCTTGTGCGGACATAGTTTTTTTTGTAATGGAAAAATCATTTTTATTTACTTCATAATGGTCCGGTGTTTCTCTACCTCCTACAATAAGTTCACCAAGGCCGTAGATAGCTTCGATTATTATTGTTTTTTTATTATTAGTAACAGGATCAATAGTAAACATAATTCCGGATGTTTGAGATTCAACCATCTTTTGAATGGGAACTGCTATTCCAACTTTAAAATGATCAAACTTTTTTTGAACACGGTAAAATATTGCCCTGGCCTCAAAAAGAGAAGCCCAGCAAGCAAGAAGTGCTTCTTTGAGATCTTTTTCCCCATGAATATTTAAAAAGGTTGCTTGTTGTCCCGCAAAAGACGCATCAGGTAAATCTTCGGCAGTTGCCGAGGAACGAACAGCAACATAAATGTCTTTTCCATTTCCTAGTTTGTGATAAAAATCAAACAGGCTTTTTTCGAGGTCTCTGTCAAGTTGAATTGCCTTTATTTCTTTTTGGCAAGCTTTAGCTTTGTCTTCAAGTTGAAGCGGGTTTTCGACGTTCAGGCCATATAGAATTCCCTTAATTCTGTCTCCTGCACCTGATTTTTTAATTGCTTTGTAGTACGCCTGGGAAGTAACAACGAAGCCGTTGGGGATTGGTACTTTGGTGTGGGCCATCTCTCCTAAGTTGGCACCTTTGCCGCCAACAAACGGCACGTCATTTTTGTCAATTTGCGAAAACCAAACTATATCCTGCATCCTATTTTTTGACTCAGCACACCACTTACTGCAGGATGGGCAGAGTTATAAGTTTATTGTAACAAATTTTTAGCTTTAAGAGTGCTTGAGTAACATGAGCGAAATTAAACTTTTCTCATCCTGGTTTGCCAAACCGCTTTTTATCATCATTTCAAGTTTGAGGGTTGAGGCGAAAAGGCGTTTTAAGTCCAAAAGACCAACACGTCTTGCCTGATTTTGTATTTTACCCCACTGCCAATCCAACATTGCCTTTCCGCTTATCTGCCCAACGTCCGTTGAATTTATGCCCATTTTTGCCAGAATCAATAAAAAAAGACGGTTTTCAATGTGCCAGGTAAGGCCACTGCGGGTGTCTGTTAACTGCTGCAAAAATTCAAGCGAAAGTTTTTGGTTTACACCGATTACATCCAGGAGTTTAAAAAGGATAGGATTCGGTTTAAATATTTGAATATTTGCATGTGGCGGCATTTTTTTAAGCAACGTTTGCGGCAATTCTTTTTTTTCCCAAAAAAAGACAGCGCTGGTTTCTGGAATGTTTTTAAGATATTCCGCTTCAATTTTTTTTGAAGACAGCAAATCTTGGGCTATAACAACTTTTTGTGACCCTAGAATATCCTGGCCAAAAATTTCCTGATAAAGCATGTCGGAATTTTCTGTCGATAACCTGATTTTTGGAATGTTTGAGTAGCCGGACAGGAGCTCTTGTAACCTTAAGTATGAAGCAGTCGTATCTTCACCGTGTAATATTGTTAACATCAAATTTTAAAAACCGTAGATTTAGGCCGAATTTCTTTTTGTACCTTGATACCAAATTCGTCACCTGCCTTGGCTATATCAATTGATGCATGTTCAATTTGCATTGATTCAACTTTTTGCTCAAACTCATTACCTTCTTTGTCCATAAGTTTGACGCGATCACCTATTTTTAAATCACCTTTGCCGAGTTTGACTATGGCAACATTAATCTTGTCAAAATAATGTGTTACTTGTCCAATTCTTGTAGCTGACATTTAATTTTCTTCTAATGTGTCGCTTTTAAGGATTTTGGTTATCTTTGTGTTTGCCTCGGTCAATTTCTCGGTACACAGCTTGTGCAAGCTAACACCTTCTTCGAGCAAGTCGAGGCCCTCTTCAAGGTCAATACCCGGGTCTTCCAGTTTTGAAACTATCTCCTCAAGCCTTGCCAGGGCTTTTGAAAAATTGAGGTCTGTTTGTTTTTTAGTCATTTGTTTGTTTTGATTCAACTTTTGATTTGAAGGAGCCGTCATGTAATTTTACTTTAACAGTGCTGTTAAGCTCAATATCCTCGATGTTTCTTAAAATACTACCAGTGCTGCTATATGTTATTGAGTAGCCTCGCAACAAAGTATTTTCTGGAGAAAGTATTGCAAACGATCTTTTTGCCTGGTCAAGCCGGCGTGTTTTCTCTTCTTTTATAAGCATAAAGTTCTTAACAAGATCTTTTAGCATTTGGCTACATCTTGATTTGCCGTCATCGATTAGTAACTTTTCGTGTTTTTCCAGCAGGCTTTTAGTAGAATTTAGCCTGTGCGGGAGATCCTTAAAAGAACCCTTAACCTGAGCCAGCCTAAAGTAATAATGGTCAAGCTTTTGGAAGTTGTTTGAAAAATAGTAATTTGTCTGGGATAGTAAGCGGTTTTTTAGATACACGAGATTTTCTTCAACTTTTGCGTAACCAGCAGTTACAATATTTGCAGCATCAGTTGGGGTTGATGCGCGCTTGTCTGCGACCCATTCTGCTACCGATTCATTTGCCTCGTGGCCAATGGCAACAACAGTTGGTGTTACGAGTTTGAAAATAGCCCTTGCTACGTATTCGTCATTGAAAGCTGCTAAATCTTCAAGTGACCCTCCACCGCGGGTTATGACAATAACGTCAAAGCCCATACGGTCAACGGTAGGCAAAACTTTTAAAAGTTGGCCTATTGCGCTTGCCCCCTGCACACGTACGTCTGCAATATAAAGTTCGATAACCGGGAATTTATTGATGCTGTGGGTGATAAAATCATTGGCCGCGTCCGAGCCATCCGAAGTAACAAGACAAACTTTTTTGGGAAATTGGGGAAGGTCTTTTTTAAACTTTTGGTCAAACAGGCCTTCTTCTTTTAGTTTTTTGATAATTTCTTCGAGTTTTTTGGATAGAACTCCTTCCCCTGCCAGTTCGAAGGTCTCAATACGCAGCTGATAAATAGCCAGCGGCTCGTAAAGCGTCAGGCTGCCCGAAACTAAAACTTTTTGACCAACAAGGTTGTTGCCGATGCCCGCAAGCAACCTTCCATCCGCAACACACGGGAGCACGGCACGTTCGTCTTTTATCCTGAGATAGAAAAAATTGAGCTTTGGATGTTTTCTGAATTCCGATACTTCACCTTCTACCCAGAAAGGCATTTGTTCCAATGTTTGCTTGGCAATGTAATTTACTTCGGAGACCGTATATACCTTTTTACCGCCTACAATTTTCATGATTTAACAGTATAACATTTAGCTTCATTTTGCTATATTGACAGATATTTTTTCAGGATGTATAAAATGCATGCTTATCGCAAGATAGGCAACTTGAAGGGGCTTCTCGCAAGAGGGGCCTTTTCTTTTGTCTTTAAAAGTATTTCAGGCTTACTACTATATCGTTTAAAACTTTTTCCATTGTCCGGGTGTCCTCATCGGCTGTTTGCTGCTGGTAGTAAATAATAAGCGGCAATTCACCGTCGAATACAAGGTAGCTTTTTTTAACAAACCCTTTTGGTACAAAACCGTTGCCGGTTGCTATTGAATCAATAATCTCCACAACCTTACCGTTAATTTCCGTGTTTTTGGCAGTGAGGACATTTTGATAATCGTTCGGATTTTCGTAAAGTTTTAAGGTTTCCTGCCACTGGCCTGGCTCAACGGGCACAACATGGATAGGCACAATGTCGTGCTCGACATAAGATGGCACGACAAACGAGAAGGGTGCAAAAAATGTACACTCCTGGTATTTGTCGTTGTAAGTTGTAAACCAGTCTTTAGGATAGGAAAGCTGAAATGAGTAAGCGGTATTGGAGCACAAATTCACGTATGATGCGATAACAGCACCGCTTTGGGTATCGGAATAGGGTTGAGGCCTATCTATTTGCCCCTCAATATTTAGTTCTGTACGCACACCTTTGACAAGGGAGGAGACGCTTTCTTGTGAATGCTTTCCTAAAAAGAATGCCCCCAGGCCATAAAAAACCACTAAAACAATAGCGCTTGTTGTCTTTAAAACTGTCTTAAACTTTTTCAGCGTCAATTTGCTCCTCCATTGAAAGGAACATTAGCTGCCCTGTCTCTATTATAAGACCAAATGAGCCTTATTGTTGAGGGTTTTCTTCTTGAATAGGATTTGACACCGGGCTACCCTGGTCACCACTTTCGGGTGGCATAGGCGGAACTTCCATTCCACCTGCGCCTGGCTCTTCCGGAGCCGGACCTGGCATTGGTTCCGGAGCCGGAGGTGTTGGTTCCGGAGCCGGAGGTGTTGGTTCCGGAGCCGGAGGTGCTATTGGCTGGCCTCCATCACCGTCGCCTTGCGGCATAGGATTTTGACCGATTTGATCATTGGGATCCATAAATTTAACCTCCTTTAGTTGATTTTAACAAATTAGGTAGGTGATTTGTAAACCCCTAGAATTCTAGATTGTGTGAAAATAGGTTTGAAGCATTTTCCCTATTTTTGGTACCAGGCTGCCGTTGCCCTCGTATTTTAAATTTTCTCCCCGAAGCCTCGCCTCCAGGGAATTTGCCTGATAGCGTACAGCTGCAAACCTATTTAGGTTTTCTTTCAGTTCTAAAAGGCGTTTTTTTTCGGCAAGCAGGTTAGTTGCGATTTTGCTGTTTTCTTTTTGTGCGTTAACCAGTTGTTGATAGGCAAGTTCAACATCGGTTGCAGAATCAGGTTTTATTTCGAGATTTGAATTTAATGTATTGGTTATATCTGTTGATACTTTAACGAATAGCTCAAGATAGGCAAGTTGTGCATTGTAATAATCCTTGAAATCGGCTTCGGGGGAAAATTTTGCGAGGTTAGTTAACGCGTCCTGGGCTTTGATTTTTTTCCCTTCGTAATAATCTTTAATCTTAGCTTTGTCGTTGCTTTCCCAAACGGAATCTTTAGAAAGTATGGGTAAGTAAAAATCCGGCCCAAGTGCCAAAAGTACGTCTTTGAAAAATTGGTGGTCTTTTTCGGTCTGACTATATGACGCTTCCGACTGCTCGTAGTAGGCAACCAGGTCGTCGGTTATACTTTTTAGCCCGGGCCCAACATTAGCTTTTTGCAGCTGTTGTTTTTGGAAAACGACATTTTGCTTTGCCGAACCAACTTTAGACAGTAACTTTTGTTTGTCTGAAAGGTCGATAAAATAGGCGGTTTGGGGGTTCGTGGAGTTTTGCAGGTTATCAACAATTGCAACTTTTGCCCCCGCTACCTGGAATGTTTCCAGGACATCATTTAAGGATTGTTTTGAAGAAATAAGCCCTACGGAGGCTGACTCCACAAAATTTGAGGCAACGATTTGCGGCTCAATGTCCTTTTTATAGTAAAAAACTAAGGCACTGAGCGTCCCTACAATTAGTAATGCGGATATAAAGAAAGTAGCAAGAGCGGTTTTGTAAACTCTCTTTTTCCTGTGAGGGCCTTTGAGGATATCGAGATATTCTCTATAAGATAAGGCGGGCATCCTGTTTATCTTATTGTAAGCGAAATTATCCTCTTTGCCAAACAAAATATTTTGCAAATATAAAGCCTGTGAGAAAACCGCCGGCATGTGCAATGTAGGCAATACCGTCAAAAGCCATAGATGTTGTGGTAATTGATGTAAAGCTAGCAAATGCTTGTATTAAAAACCAGTAAAAAAGCATAAAAGCGGCAGGCACAGGTACGATAAGAGGCAAGATAAATACGGGAATTAGGGTATCGACCTTATTCCCGGGGAAAAATTTAAGATAAGCACCAAGGATGCCGGCTATTGCCCCGGATGCACCGAGCATTGGAAGACCGGACGGGCTAATAAAAAAATACTGGATAGCCGAAGCCGCTATACCGCAAGATAGATAAAAGATAAGGTATTTAACGTGGCCGATTTTTGCCTCTACGTTATCCCCGAAAACCCACAGAAACCACATGTTGGAAAGGATGTGCAAAAACCCGCCGTGTAAAAACATTGACGTGACAAAAGGTGCAAAAGTGTTAAGGTCGGCAACATTGATATTTGCCGGTATAAGTGCATACCTATTAATAAATAGCTCTATGTTGGAAGTTGTTAATTCAAGGTAAAAGACGTAAATGTTGACGATTATAATGACCAAATTTACGAACGGAAATTGATTTGAATTTTTGCTGTCTCTAATTGGAAACATTTTAGGTTTAAAGAATACTAGTTTGGCAATATTTTAACAAATGCCATCTTGATTTTCGGGTTTTCTTTGGGTAAGATAGAAGTATCAGGTAACAAGTATCAAGATATGACAAACATCCAAAAAGGCTACCAAAAGCTTAAAGTTTGGCAGGAAGCGCATAAATTAGTACTTATGGTTTATTTCTTAACCAACAACTTCCCAAATAACGAAACTTTTGGTTTGATTTCTCATATGCGACGCGCTGTGGTTTCTATCGCAGCCAATATTGTAGAAGGTCATGCTAAAAAATCGCTAAAGGACTTTTTAAGATTTTTGATTATTGCTAATGGTTCTTTAGTAGAACTGGAATATTATTTAGAACTTTCGCTGTCTTTAAAATATTTACAACAGAATGATTATGAAAAAATCGAGCAGCAAAGGATAATCGTTGGTAGCTTGCTAAACGGGTTTATGAAATCGGTCCGTAGCAAAATGTAACTTGACACATGACACTTGATACATGACACATGCAAACGAAACCGACGTTAACGAAAAAGTAAGTGTCTGGGCATTTTTTGATGGTGATATTTTCCTATAGCCATGAATTGGAACCGGCGCTTCGTAAAGTTTGAGAAAGTGATTTTAAAAACTTCCCATATGGTAGGAAGTAACCGATTTGTTGATTTAATTTGCTCCTCGCAAACTGCCAACTTCAAGCTGGAATTCGACAGCAGTAACTATTCATGGAGAGTTAAGAAAGTGATTGCACTGGAATAGTTTGCTGAAGATTGACTATTGAGGGCTAGATGGACAATCAACGCATTATTATCCACGCCGATTTGAATAGTTTTTTTGCAACTGCCGAACAGCAGGCAAATCCTGCCTTAAGGGGCAAACCTGTGGGTGTTGTAAAGGGAAAAGGCAGAAGTTGCATTATTGCGGCTTCGGTGGAAGCCAAAAAATACGGTGTGGGTACCGGAAGCCGTACATATGACGCTAGAAAGCTTTGTCCTAATATCATTTTGGTCCCTGCGGATTTTTCCAAATACGAATATATAAGCCGAAAGTTTATCGAGATTTGCACGAGCTATTCACCTCTTTGTGAAGTTTTTTCTTTGGACGAATGTTTTATTGATGTAACTAAAACTGAAAAATTTTGGGGCAATGCCTTTAATATTGCTTTTGAACTAAAACGTAGGCTTAGGGAAGAAGTTGGTGATTATATGACCTGTTCCGTTGGAATTTCCCACAACAGGCTTCTTTCCAAGCTTGCTTCCGAGCAGATCAAACCTGACGGGCTTTTTTGGATAACAGAAGATAACGTGCTTGAGGTTTTAGACAAGTCGAAATTAATGGATGTTTGCGGGTTGGGTTTTGGACTCTGGCATCACTTAACTTCAATAGGCATTGATAACTTCCCCAAATTGCGCGAGTGCCAAATGGAGTTTCTTTTTAAACACTTTGGTCCGTTTTGGTCTGTCCACCTATATAATTTGGCACGCGGGATTGACGAGACGCCGGTCGTAGCAATTGAGAACATACCTGATGCTAAATCTGTCGGAAGGACATACACAACTCACCGGGTCTTAAATACTAAAGCCGAAATTTATAAGGTAGTACGCAACCTGTGTGAGGAAGCAGCAGAGAAAGCGCGGGAAATGGGCCTTAGTGGCCGACACGTAGCATTTTTTTTGAGAACTTCACCAAGACACTGGTCAGGAGACAAAAATGACGGCACCACCAAATCTTGGTATGGACATAAAACGCTTTCCAGATATATTAGTAGCGGACGGGAACTCTTTAATGTTTGTGTGCAAATTGCTGAGGGCTGGCAGCCGGAAAACATAATTTTTTGCGGAGTTACGCTTGGAATGCTTACTAAAACCGGCTGGCAGTCAATCCCTATTTTTAAAGAAGACAGAAAACGCGCACGTTTAGTTTCGTCTGTTGACGTTATTAACAGACGTTTCGGGCATTATACGGTTTTCCCGGGGCAACTTTTAGGGATGCCTGTTGTTATGCCGGAGGTGACAGGCTTTTTCGGGGATAAAAAGTTCAGGTTGAACTTTTTGCGTTCCTAAGGAAATTTAGATTAAATTTCTTGCGCAGTGCCTAAAAAATTCAGGTTGAACTTTTTGCGTTCCTAAAAAAATCCAGATTAAATTTCTTGCGTAAAAATGGAATAGCCCCGATATTCGTCGACACACCCACCTAACGATGCTAGAATATTTTGTAGTTACTGAATAAATCTACTGATGAGATTCAAGTTTGCTTTGCCAATATCCCTGATATTTTTTTCGACGATACTTATTTATTTTCAAAGTTTAGGCTATTATTTTTTCCAAGACGACTGGTTTATTTTAAATAGTCTTAATACCCAACACCTCACCTATTTTTTTAAGCCGCAGACAGACATTATTTATTACCGGCCTCTCGGTATGCAAACATTCTTTTATTTATCCCACAAATTGTTTGGCCTTAATCCATTTGGTTATCATGTTATTTCCTTTTCACTCCACATAATAAACGCTTCGCTTCTTTTTTCCCTTCTTTATAAAGTGTTTAAAACAAGATTGTCAGCCATGTTAGGTGCTTTTATTTGGGCAACGGCTCCATTCCACTTTATGACACTCTCCTGGCTTTCCCTGTCTTGGAATGTTTTTGGTACTTTCTTTACCTTATGTGCCCTTCACTTCTATTTACAATTTTTGTCAAAAAGTAAATTAGTTTATCTATTTATTGTTTATGTGCTTTTTCTTCTGGCACTTGCCTCTTTTGAATTTGCCTTAATCACCCCTTTCTTTCTTGTTGTTTTTGCCTTTTTCTTCCTGAACAAAAAATTTTCAGATGTACTTAGAAAAAGCAAAGGGTTGATACTTGCAATGCTTGCTACCGGACTTGTTTATCTTGCAATGAGGTTTGTTTTTTTTCAAATTCCGGCTATTGAGGGTTACCGTATAGAACTTAATTTTGCCTCGGCAAAAACCCTTCTTTGGTATTTTCTTTGGCTTCTAAATGTTCCAGAAGAACTCAAATACCAGGTTGTACTTTCTAAAATGCAGCTAACTCCTTCAATCGTTAAAGACGGAACGGCATTTTTGCTGCCTACTATAGTTGCTTCTTTATTGACAATTGCATTTTTTCTTGCTGTCATTTACCGCTCGAAAGTTAAGAATAACGTTATTCTGGGAGCAGTTCTAATATTTGTATTATATATTTCACCTGTAATTTTCCTGCCAAGCCACACTTATTCTTATTATTTGACCATGTCTTCGCTGGGCTTAGTGCTGCTTGTTTCAAAGGCCGTTTTGCTTCTTCAAAAGCGTCCGGAGGGAACCATTTTGGTAACAATATTTGCTTGCATATGGTTTTTCTCCTCGTTTTTGACGGTATCTTTAAGCCGGCAAACCCACTGGGTAACCATGGAGCAATCTATATCGAGAAGCGCAGTTGAAATGATTCAAAATGCTGTGCCGTCCCCTATTGCGGCCGGATCTGAAGTTACAATACAAACCGGTGATACTATGCTTAAAGTGGCACTTTCAGACCAAGAAGCGCTGCAGGTTTTATTTGGTGACAGGACAATAAAGACAATCTATCACCAGAATCCCTACACCATCCCCAGGCAAACAGACTATCTGTTGAAGTTTTAATGTTATTTGACTTATTTTTAAATTTGATCAAATAATAGGGTGAGGTCAACGACTGATTCATTGAATTAGGGCAGTTGACCTATAATGTTTATTTTTAGGCTAAAAAGTAGTATAATGTAGCCCATAATATGGTTAGCCCTGAAGTAATTGATAGGATTTCCATTAGTGCCCAATTAAGTTGCCTGGGAGTTGTAAATGAACAAGGTTATAGGGCTTCAGGCGAAACACAAGCTTTCAGTGGATTTTTCTCAAGAGACGCCTGCCTTTCTTCCGAAGAAAGGTTTTTTAGACTTTCAAGACAAAACTTACCCCCGCAAATACTCAGGGAATTCCCTGTCGTGATTCATCCCGATAGATACAAAAAACCTGCAGAGTTTACCGCAATGGAAAAGGAGGCTGTTGTCAACACGCTTTTGCCCGTAAGAAATAGCCTGGTGACTATGGCCAGATTTCAGGGCAAAGTTGTTGACGTGGAAAGAGACGAGGAGCCCGGAAAAATTTCACATGAATTGAGGTCGTGGGATTTCGACGGTCAAACCCTTGCAGATACAGCAAATAATAACGTCCTTGAGAAACTTGCTTCAAACAAGTGGCCTGTAGATAAAGACGGTGTAAGGTATTATGGCTCAATTGATTCGACTCCCTTATTTGTAATGACCGCCTGTGAATATTTAAGGCAGACAGAGGACGTCGACCTACTTTTTGATTTGGACCCTCATATACGCGCCGCGATTGAATGGATGGGCACTTATGGGGATATAAATGGTGACGGTTATATACGGCACCAGGCCAAAAATAGACACGCATTAATAAACCAAGGCTGGAAAGATTCAGGTAATTCTATAAATTACCCGGAGGGCGATCAGAAAGTCAAAGAACCAATTGCGCTTGTAGAAGTCCAAGGTTATCAATACTTGGCCTTAACCAGAGCTGCGAAGCTATACGAGTCACTCGACACCCAATATGCCCAGATGCTAAGAGAAAAAGCGCAAAAATTGAAAACCGCTTTCAACCAAGATTTTTGGGTGGAGGATGAGAAGTTCTTTGCCCAAGCGCTTGATGGAGAAAATACTCAAATAAAAGATATTACATCAAATGTCGGGCACTTGCTTCTCACGGGGATCATTGATGATGAAAAGGTACCTTTTGTTGTCAACCGGCTGATGCAGCCGGATATGCTAACTGCCGGCGGCATCAGGACATTATCCTCGCGATCCCCGAACTATACTGAAAATGACCCTGATTCGTATCATAACGGCAGTATATGGCCACATGACAACTGCATCATCGCGCTTGGGCTTATTAAATTAGGCTATCTTGACGAGGCAAATATTGTAAGGGACCGGATTTTGGAAGCTGAAATGCAACTGCTGACAAAATATGGTGCAAAGCAGTCGGAGCTATTTATTGTTGATAAAAATGGAAACCTGAGGCCTTACAAATACGCGCAGCAGCCTCAAACATGGGTGATGGAGGCAGACAGTGTATTTACCGATAAAAACTGGCCGCTTCCTATGGCTGCCTAATTTGTAAATACCTGGGTTATCATCTCACCATAAACTCCCCCATTTATAGCGCCAATGCCGATTTTATTGAATGCCGGATCCAAAATATTCCTTTTGTGGCCGGGACTATTCATTAACCCATCATGGGCACTTTGAATGTTTGGGGCAAGGGCTAAGTTTTCCCCGGCGTAGGTGTAAACAATGCCCGCGGCGTTTAGCCTGTCTCCGACATCTTTGCCCTCCGGCGAATAGTGCGAAAAATAACCGCGGTTGAACATGTCTTCGCTATGGGCACGGGCAACGCCTGCCAGGTCATCGTCCCATATAAGCGGCTTGACACCTGCTTTTGCCCTTTGGGCATTCACGAGAGCCAGCATTTGCTGCTCACCCGTATAGTCAACAATCAGCTGGTCCTGTTTAAAATGCAAATCGACAGAACCCTTTTCTTCGGGGTTGACAGTTAAAAAGGTCAGGCCCTGTTTGGTAATAGGCCCAAAAACCTTATCCAGCGGACGTTCAAGGGTCGTCGCTTTATTTACAAGAACCGATCCTATTTTAGACTTAAAAATATCATTTTTAATGTCAGGCCGCAGCGGCAGTGACACAAAAAGAAGAAGGAGGAAGGCTAAAAAAAGCAAAGCGTTGGCAACTGCGGGCAAAAAACCAAGCATTTTGTTTAGCCTGTTGTTTTCGAATCTTACTAAGTGTTTGGCCAAAAATAAATTAATAACCGAAAAGAACAAGCTCTCGGTTATAATCCAGATGACCAAAAATGCCACGGGGGCTGAGACAATGGGTGCCAGGCTAAACATTTTAACCAGGAGGCTTCCAAATTGGGAGTAGAGGGTCAGGGCTGCTATCAAGGAAAGCGCAAAGCCAATGATATTTAAAAACTGGTCCAAAAACCTACTGCCCTGTCCTTCTATCGCAAAAGCCAAAATTACCAAAATAATAACGAGATCGACCCAATTCATGTAAAAATGTATTGATTTATTTTACTTCCGGTGTGGTTGATGATCAAGGCATGTTTAGATATAATAACAAACACACTTTATGGTTCTGACCCGCCAGCCCAATGGCGGGGCAGAAGAGTTTGGAATAGAAGTAGTTTTTTATTAAATGGGAGCATAGCTCAATGGCAGAGCAGTTGCCTTTTAAGCAATTGGTTCAGGGTTCGAGTCCCTGTGCTCCCACATCATTTAGCAAAAACTGTTAATAATCCCCAAATTTTCACTTGCTTTTTTCATAGGTATCTTCTTAAATAGAATTGTAGCAGTAAATGTGGAAAGGGGGTGAGAATTTGTGATTATTAACGATTTGTCTACTGCGGTTTCTTCGGCCATATTAAAATCCCTCGCGGCTTTTATCAATTTTGTACCTGCTTTTATAGGCGGCTTGATTATTTTAATAGTTGGTCTGGTTATAGCCGCAGTAGTTTACCGCGTCATCTACGGGCTCTTTAAGATGATCCAGCTTGAGAAATTTTTGGCAAGATACGGAGTTACTAAGCTTGAAGGGAAAGATATTGAATGGAGCGAGATTTTAGCAGAACTTTCGCGCTGGACAATTATAGTTGTCTTTTTGGTTCCGACTCTTCAGGCATGGAGGCTCGATGCTGTCAATACGGTTTTAAACAGGGTTATCCTTTATATTCCAAACGTAATTGTTGCCGTAATTTTGGCAATGGTCGGTTTGGCTTTTTCGAGGCTTGGGTATAGGATTGCCAGAAGCGCTAGCCAGTCACTGGGCAAGCACGTTTCCAATACTGTAGGCCTAGTTGCGGAATGGTCAATTGTGGTCTTTGTGGCGTTTTTGGTCCTTCACCAGCTTGGTGTTGCCCAAGAGCTTTTGAGGATCCTTTTTGCGGGACTGGTGGCAATGCTAGCTTTGGCCGGAGGTTTGGCATTTGGTCTCGGCGGACAGGGAACAGCCAGGAGCCTACTTGATGCCTTGATGGAAAAGTTCAAAAAGTAAGACTGGTTTCCAGCAACCAGTTGCCAGAGATCAGAGGTTGTCATATAGTTTGCTTTTTGTGAATGTGGGTTTTGTGGTAAAATTTCCAAGCCCTATTGCGAACGAATGTGAGCAACAGGGACCAAAAATATAATTTTTGGGCCCTATCGTCTATCGGTTAGGACGGGACCCTTTCAAGGTCCAAAGCGGGGTTCGACTCCCCGTAGGGCCACACAAAAACCCATAGTTTACTTTGGCTTCACCCTCTGTTATACTTATTATTGAATTAGCAGGTTTAGGCAAAAGCATACATAGCTTTTCTTCAAGTAAATCTGCTTAACTTCGAGAAACATTTTTGACAAGACAAGATAAAGGTATTATTTAAATTTGCCGCAGGTATCTTTCTTTTTTTCTCACAAATATAAATCTTAATTAAGTAGATACATTCTTAAACCTATTCTTCGGGAGGTTGTAGTTTATGAACCAAAATATTTATCTTGGTATTGATGGTGTAATTTTAACGCACGGCGTAACACCCGCCTTGCATTTAAATAAATTCCTTAAACATATTGTCAAAAACTTCAAAGTTTCCTGGCTCAGTTCCAGGTGCCGGGGTAGTAGTGAGGCAACACAAAAATATTTATCACAATTTTTAGACGCCGAGACAATCACATTAACGCATGCTATTCAACCAACCCGTTTTAGTTTGGATAAAACCGAAGCTATTGATTTTAATAAAGATTTTTATTGGCTGGACAGTGAGCTTTTCGATTCCGAAAAGAATACACTCCGGGCACATAATGATTACGACTGCTGGATTGAACTTGACCTTATCAAAAATCCAGACCAGCTGCTTCAAGTTATACACAGTAAATTGAGGACTAAGAATAACAAATTGGGGGGAGGTGAAAATTATGAACGATAATGACAAAAAAACAGACGCTACTGATGCAAAACCTGCAGAAGCAGCAAAGACAGAAGAAGCTGTAAAAACAGAATCTGCTGCTAAGTAAAGTTTACTTAAGTAATTAGATGGTGGCGGTCGTATTTTTTAAAGGTCCGCCTCTAATTATTTTGTTCCACATTTCTTCGTTTCTGATAGTCCTCCAGATGTAATGAATTTTTTGATATAATTTTGGAATGGTCGAAAACCCTTCTTTTGTTGTTCCTCGGGATTCAATTGGAATTGGGGCTGCAAATAGTATTGCATTTCCACTTCATCACCTAACTGACTGTTTAGAGCAGGTTGATAGCGGGACAGTTTTTAGCGGTCTTCCTCTTGAGCATTTTAGAAACAGTAACCGGGCTTGCCGCAACATCAACATAGCTGCTGCTATTTCGGGGAGTGTGATTGGCACAACACTCGTGATTGGTAAACAGGGCGGATTTAAGGGCAAACTGGTTAAGACTAGCGGACTGTTGGTTTTAGCACATGCCGTATCTCAAGTAAAAAGAGCCCGGGAAAAGTCGAGGCGGCAGGCGTTACTTGATTCCAGAGAAACTGTGGGCAAGCAGGATTTGACTACTAAATAATTACTTTATCAATAGGACTGCGCCGAGGACTATTAATAAACCGCCAAGAACGGATTTTATGGTTAGTGATTCACCCAAAAAGAGTGCTGCAAAGAGAATGACAAAAACAACGCTTAGCCTGTCTATTGCAGCAACAGAGGTTGCGGGGCCAAGCTTCAGGGCAAAAAAATAAAAGAACCAGGAAAGTGCTCCGGATAACCCCGCTAAAAAGATGTAGAGGTAGGCTTTATTCGTGATTTGTGAAAGATCCCACTTTTTTAGGGCAAATGTAGCCGCGACCAACAGAAGTGCCATAACAATAGCCCTTATTGCCGTTGCCAGTGTAGTATCTACTTTTCCAAGCCCAATTTTGCCAAAAACGGCAACTAGGGCTGCGAACACGGCCGAAAGCAGAGCAAATAGCAAATACATAAATTAATTATATCAACACGGAAAATGATTAAGCTTTAGCAGATTTAAAATTTGGCTTGTTGAGAAAGGCTATTGAAAGTGCGCCGAAAAATGCCCCAAGGAGTGTTCCGCCGACTACATCGCTTAACCAATGTTCCCCAAGGTAAATCCTGGAAGCTGCCATTACAATTAAAGGAATTAGCAGAACAAATACTACGTTTTTCTGTTTGTATTTAGCCACCAAAAGGTAGGTTAGAAACACGATTATAAAAGCTGTCCTAAACATGTGACCGGAAGGATAAGAAAAGTTTGTGTGAATATATACGGACGGAAACAATATGCCAACGTTGCGGAAAAACAGCTTTGGTGGGGCGGGATGAAATAAATACAGTTTGCCAAGTATCTCGATTGCGGTTCCTAAAATAAAAAATGACCACACAAACACAATTGGTAACAGATTCCTGCCGTATTTAGAAAGCAAAACCGCAAGCAATATCCCAGCGGTTATTTCGAATGACCCAAGTAAGCTTAGGATAGAAAACGGCAGGTCAAAAACCCGTGGCACGAAAGCTTGAAATAACATTGTTGCTTTGACATCGATTACCGAAAGCATCTGCAAACCGACAAGGAGAGTAAACGAGACAAAAAGCAGGAGAGCAGCTTGGGCAAGTCTCTTGTAGGGGCTTTGTATTTGGGGCATCATTTAATTTTAGCAAAAATAGAACAAAACAGTTATAATTCTTTACAATGGCAAAAATATTAGTTTATACCACGACAACATGCCCCTTCTGCAAAATGCAAAAGGATTATTTTAATTCTAAAAATATAGAGTTTTCAGAGATCTTGGTTGACGAAAACCCGGACGAAGCACAAAAAATGATTGAGCTTTCCGGCCAATTAGGCGTGCCTTTTACGGTTATCACAAAAGACGATGGCACAATTGAAAAAATACTTGGTTTCGACAAGGTAAGATTAGATTCTATTTTGGGTATCAGTTAAATTCCCCCGCGCTGCAGGCAGTATTTAGGCCGGCAATATCTTCACTTGAAGGTTTTAGGATTTTTGATGTATATGGATACATAATTGAATCCGGGTTGTTGTTGTGGCCTAAGGTTAGTGCGTGACCCATTTCGTGGGCGATGGTATGTTCAAGCTCGTTTTGGTTGCTGTTAAAATATATCTCTATTCTCTTTTCGCCGGCAATGTAAAGCCCTTCCTCGGGCTTCTTTTCAAGGTCTGCGTTAAATGTTTCTATCGTTTTATTAAGGTTAACAACTTGCCTATTGTAACTTGTGGTTTGCAGATTTAACTTCTGGGCAAGGGAATTCAGGTTATCGGCTTCTTTTTGTAAATCCTGCTGTTTTTGGACAAGTTTGTCATATTCATCCGGCGGTGCCCCTCCCCTTGAATTCCAATAGTCAATTTGCTCATTTAAACTCTCTAACCTTGATTTAAAATCCGCAAGCAGCGAATTGTACTGGTCGATTTGGGGCTGGAGGGCCTGCTTGCCATCTTGAAGCTGCCCTTCGAGCTTGTTTATCTGGGTTGTTAACGCTTGCCTTTGGTCATAGACCATATTAATTTGCAATTTGCCTTCCGGCTCGTATATGAATAACTGTTTACCTTCCGCCTTATTCCAAACATTTGCGGCGTTTGCAATATTGGATTTAAGTTCGTCTGCCTTAATATTGAATCGCTTATCCACAAAGCCGATACTGTATGAAATAGGTTTGTCACAAGGGGATTTGTGAAGCAATTTATCTAAACTTAACTTGTCCGGATAAACATGGAGGGCGACAACAATAATAATGGTCGTGTAGATTAGAAAATAAGCAATTCTTTTCATTTGACAACCCTATTTTACTTGATTGGCTAGCCGTTTTGGTTGATACTAAATTATATGAGGATAACTTTTTGCGGGGCAACAAGGGAAGTAACCGGATCAAATATATTAGTCGAGGCTGCAGGTAAAAAGTTACTTTTAGATTGCGGTTTGTTCCAGGGTTTTAAGCTTTCGGAAGAGCGCAACTTCTCCCCTTTTTCTTACCGGGCAAGCGATATAGATTTTGTTGTCGTATGCCATGCCCATCTTGACCATACGGGTAGATTACCAAAGCTGGTCAAGGACGGATTTGGCGGCAAAATTTTTGCAACAGCCCCAACCGTGGAACTTGCCAGGTTAGTTTTTGAGGACAGTGAAAAGTTAATGGAGGAAGAAGCCGAACGTGATAACCACCCACCTCTTTATACGAAAAAGGACGTAATCCGTGTTATGGAGCTTTTTGAGGCAATAGGTTATGAGCAAACTTTAGAGATTTCCAGCGGATTAAAACTTACCCTTAAAAACGCCGGCCATATACTTGGTTCTTCTGTTGCGCTTGTTGAAGGAGATGGTGTAAAGCTTGCTTATACAAGCGATTTGGGAAATGTGCCATCGCTGCTTCTTGACCCTCCGGCGCATATTGGGAACGCCGATTATATTATTTGCGAAAGCACATACGGCGGCAGGATCCATGAGGATATAACAAAAAGGAAAGCTGCACTTGCAGAGGTAATTAATAACACTATTGCCCAAAACGGGATTTTAATGATTCCAAGTTTTGCCATAGAAAGAACCCAAGAACTTCTACACGATATCGAAGATTTTTGCTCTTTGGAGGGCTGTAGTAAACCAACGTTTTATCTTGACAGCCCACTGGCGCAAAAGGTAACCGGAGTATTCGGTAAGTATCCTGAGTACTTAAGCGGGATAATCAGAAAAAACCATAAGGACAATAACTTTTTTGGTCTTGAGCGGATACACATAACCAGCAGCGTAGGCCAGTCACAGCAAATAGAATTTGAGCCAAACCCAAAAGTTATTATTGCCGGATCGGGTATGATGAATGGAGGCAGAATTTTGCACCATCTTATAAATTTTGCCGGCGACGGCAAAAATAGTATTTTAATTGTCGGCTATCAGGCACAGGGCACACTTGGCCGGCGTATTTTTGAAGGAAACCGTAAGGTTAAAATACACGGCAGGTTGGTTAATATAAATGCACAGGTTAAAACAATAGGTTCATATAGCGCACACGCTGATATGCCCCAACTTATTGATTGGATATCCAGGGCGAAAAACGTAAAGACCGTTTTTTTAACTCATGGGGAGGTAGATCAACAACTTGCATTAAGTTCCAAAATTAAAGCGGAGCTTAATATTCCGGTTGTGATACCTCAAATGGGCGAGTCGCATGATTTATCAAGTTAGATAGAAAAACAAGATGGCAAAAATCGTTCCAGGCATATTGACAGCAGATGAAGAGGATTACGTGGCAAGGCTTAGACGGGCTGAGCACGTATCGGATTTGATCCAAATAGATGTTATTGACGGAATTTTTGCGCCCAATAAAACAATAGATTGTGACGTTGTTTCTGAACACCAATCAACATCCATGCTTGAAGTCCAGCTTATGGTCAATAACCCCTCTGGGCATATAGCAAAATTAGTTAGTCTAGATTTTGTATCAAGAATAATTTTCCCATTCGAGACCAAAGAAGATATTCGCGAAAATATCTACACTATTAAGCGATCAGATAAGCAAGTAGGAATTTCAATTAATCCTGAGACCCCTGTTATTAAGATTGATGAATTTGCTGACGATATTGATGTTTTATGTATATTTTCCGCAAGCCCGGGGTTTTCGGGGAAAAAACTCGAAGATGCTGTTTATGGAAGAATAAAAGACTCAAAAAAATTAAATCCGAACCTGCCAATTGAAATTGACATCGGTGTAAATTCCGAGACAGCGCCACTTCTGGCTTTGGCTGGTGCTGACTTTTTAGTAGCAACATCTGCGCTTCATAATTCGCCTGATTATGTGATTGCTTACGAAAAGCTTGATAAGCTTGCGCAGGTTAAAAGATAATTAAAAAAGACTTGTAAAATTTTAATGGCTGACAAAAAAACAGACGAAAGTTTTTCCAATAATGCCCCAATTAAAAATGTGACTTTTTTGGGCTACGCCGATGCCAAGGAGGCTGATGACCCTTTTAAAGCTGCTTTCAGAACGGCTGCCCTTTGTGCGAAAGAAGGTTACACTGTTGTCAATGGAGCGGGCCCCGGCATTATGAAGGCAGCAACTTTAGGTGCCAAAAGTGAAGGAGGAAAGACAATCGGTATTACTTTTTATCCAAAGGATATTCCTGTTTTTGAAGGCCGTGATGAAACTAACAAGGTCGATTCGCTTATCGTTGAAAAAAATTACTTAGAAAGGACACTGAAACTTTTGGAGATCGGGCAAGTATTTGTTATTTTCAATGGCGGAACCGGTACAATTTCGGAATTTGGAATGGCCTGGGGTCTTGCAAGGCTTTATTTTGGCCACCATAAACCTCTTGTTTTGTATGGAGACTTTTGGCAGGAGATTATATTCGCTTTTACCAGAGGCATGTATATCAGGCCGGAAGAGCGACTTGTTTTTAAAATTGTAAACAAGCCCGAAGATGCAATGCAGGCAATTGCCGATTTTAAAGAGGAATACACAAAATCAATGCACAACCATAAAAATCCTGTTTTTTCAATATAATGGAAAATAACTTTGACATTATAACTATCGGGGATTCGACAATAGATACATTTATCAAAATACATGACGCTTCTGTTGCCTGTGACCTTAATACCAAAGAATGCAAAATATGTATTAAATATGGAAGTAAGATACCTGTGGAATCAATCGCCCACGGGGTAGCAGGAAACGCTGCCAATGTGGCCGTTGCCTGTTCCAGCTTGGGCCTTAGAAGCGGTATTTACACTAATTTGGGGGCGGACAAACAGGGAGAGCTTATTTTAAATGCGCTTGTTGCCAAAGGGGTTTCTCCTGATTATATTGTCGAGTCTGCCAACAAAAGTTCGAACCTTTCGGTAGTCTTAACATTTCAGAATGAAAGAACGATATTTGTCTATCACCAAAATTGGCAATACAGGCTCCCGGATAATATGGCTCCCGCTTCCTGGGTATACCTGACTTCCATGTCGGAAACTTTTGTTGACTCAAACATAATGGATGAAGTTTGCCGTTATGTAGACCGGGGAGGTGCAAAACTTGCTTACGCTCCCGGTACATACCAGCTTAAGGCAGGTATTGGCAAATACCCAAAAATACTGGACAGGTGCGAACTTCTGATAGTTAATATGGAAGAAGCAAACGGTATCTTGGGTTTGGAAAAGACCGAAAAGACAGCAATCCGTGATATTCTTTCCAAAATGCTATTGTTGGGGCCGAAAACCGTAGTAGTGACCGATGGCGAGGAAGGTTCATTTGCTTCCGACGGCAAAGAGTACCTGCAGCTTGGGGTTTTTCCCGCGCAAGTTGTAGAAAAAACCGGTGCAGGTGATGCTTATGCCGGCGCTTTTGTTGCTGCACTTTTCCAAGGCCTTGGCATCGGTGAAGCGATGGTGTGGGGAGCTTTGAATTCGTCGCATGCCATTTCCAAAATAGGCGCCCAAAATGGCCTGATGACAAAGGATGAAATTATAAGATACAGAAGTTCGGTCCCCGAATTTGTAGCATCAAACCTTTAAATCGTTTATCATAAATATAATGCCCAAGGTTTTTATAACTGGACTAGTTGCAGAAAACGGCCTTCACTTACTTCGCCAAAAAGGTTTTTCGGCTGAAGTTCATAAATCTGCTAATGACTTAACGGATTTAGAGTTGAGAAAAATTTTGAGCGAGTATGATGCCATTATCTCAATGGTTAATAATAAACTGGATAGTGAGATTATAGGCCGTGCATCTGCAAAACTTAAAATCATTTCAAATTACGCAGTCGGCGTGGATAATATTGATGTTGGTGCTGCAAAACAAAAGGGCATCATTGTCACCAATACGCCCGGCGTTGCCAATGAATCTGTAGCAGAACATGTGTTTGCACTGATTTTTGCCTGCAGTAAATCTATTATTGGCGCCGACCGTTTTGTTAGGGAGGGGAAATACCAAAAATGGGACCCAAATTTATTCCTTTCGCACCAAGCATGGGGGCAGACTATTGGAATAATTGGGCTCGGCAGAATAGGTACTTTCGTAGGGCAAATTGCCTACGGTGGTTTTAGGATGAAAGTGATGTACTTTGACGTCAGGCGGGCCGAAGACTTTGAACTTATATGTGAAGCCAGGTATGGGACAGTAGATGAGATTTTAAAAGAGGCCGACATCGTAACCTTGCATGTTCCTCTAACCGATAAAACCAGGCATATGATTGGCCGCAATGAGCTAAAAAAGATGAAAAACAGCGCAATTTTGATTAACACGTCCAGGGGGCCAGTGGTTGAGGAAGAAGCATTGGTATGGGCACTAAAGGAAAAGGAGATTGCTGCAGCCGGCCTTGATGTATTTGAATTTGAACCTAAGATTTCAAAAGATTTGCTGAAGCTGGATAACGTAGTGGTCACACCTCATATCGCCTCGGCAACTTATGAAACCAGAGAGCAGATGTCTAAAATTGCCGCCCAAAATATTATTGACGTTTTTGAAGGAAAAGAACCGATGGGGCTAGTGAGAAGCTGACTTTTCTATTTCAATTTCTTCTCTTAACTGGTTGTATTCTGCTTTTACTGCATCAGCGTATAAACCCGCCCACACAATGCCTTTACGGTGTCTCATGTCATATTCCCCTTTGTTTATTTGATTAAACACTTCCTGTGTCGGCATATCAGTTTCGATTGCAAACCTCAATGCGTCCCTTAATGGTTTTCTTGCCGCATCATATGCCATTTCTGCACCTTCTCCAGTAACATCTGCTCCTGAGGAAAGTTTTGCCGCGACTGAGCCTCGCGCAAAATGCCACGGACCGGCTGCAAATGTAAAAGGCTCAAGCATAATTTTTTCCCACCACTCGGAGGCGTCCGGTATTTTACCTGAGGCCTCACTGGTTATTTGACCACCTTCCGTCACTACGACCATTTCTTGCCTTCCAACATCAAATTGAATTGTTGATCCGGATAAGGGTACTCTTAGTTCTACAGTCATTTGAGCAGATTATACCCTCTCTTTTTGTATTTTTAAAGCGATGCGTTTTTGATAAGGTTAAAGGTTGGGTCCATTGCCGATAAGTCCACAGCCAAAACATCGATCCTTTCTTGCTCCGGTAGGTTTTTCCTATTTGCACGGTAAAATTTGGATGCACGCTTTAAAAATTTTATTTTATGATATGTTACAGATTCTTCAGGCAAACCAAATTGATGAGATGACCTTGTTTTAACTTCGACATAAGCCAAAACCTGGCCGTCCAGGGCAACTATGTCGATTTCTCCGCCCCTAATCCTGAAGTTGCGCTCAAGAACTACATACCCTTGTTTTTTTAAAAAGGCTACCGCTAAATCTTCACCGTATTTACCTATTGCGGTTTTGTTCATGGTTGCTTGGTTCCGGGTTTCCCGGGTTAAGGTCAGGCCTTTTTCTTTGATCCGACCAAGTTAAGGCCCGACCTTTTTGCTTAGTTTGACCTTTCCGTCTTTAGGAAATTAAGGTTATATGACGTCCTGTGGTAGGTGCTAAAACCGTAAGTTTTGATTGCAAGCTGATGTTGTCTGGTACCGTACCCTTTGTGCCTTTCAAAGCCGTAATTGGGAAATTTTAATGACATTTTTTCCATAAGGCCGTCCCGGTAAACTTTGGCAATCACAGATGCTGCAGCTATAGATGCGCAAGTCAAATCCCCATGTTTTATGGCCTTTTGCCTGACACTGGCAAGGTATTTGATATGGAAAGCGTCTACCAGACAATACTCCGGTCGGGGAGTTAAAGAATTGACTATTTTTCTGAAGGCAATCTGGGTTGCTTTTCCAATACCGATTTTATTGATGACGCGATGGGAGACTTCGGCTATTTTGAAAGCCAGCACTTTTTTTCTTAAAATCTTGTCAAGCTCTTGCCTTCTTTGTGGTGTTAGGAGCTTGGAATCC
>Ga0209210_1000279_pt1 | contig 56722 bp, 78 predicted proteins | sample RifGroA1_FD_183991 | JGI IMG/M metagenome (GOLD analysis project Ga0209210, IMG submission 183991) | Contaminated groundwater microbial communities from Rifle, Colorado, USA - Rifle Groundwater A1 (SPAdes) (version 2) | ecosystem: Environmental > Aquatic > Deep subsurface > Groundwater >...
TCTTTAGCACTTTTTTCATCATTATTTATGTCAAATGAGATATAAAAACTTTCACGGGAAAAATTTATAAACAAACTTTTTCCTTAATGTTTATCCGATAAAGAAATTGGGAACAATTTCTAATCGAATTTTTTGGTGGAAACACCAAAACAAAAAATCCGATGAACGAACTTCGCGAGGAATCGTTCTTGATAAAATAGAAAATGGCAGACGCATATAGTTTGATTGAACGTGCACGACGCACGGGAAAAATTGAGAAAGGTACAAATGAAGTTACCAAAGCAATAGAGAGAGGCACCGCGAAATTTGTTGCTTACGCTTCTGATGTTGCACCCAAGGAAATTATTCAGCACATTCCTCTTTTGTGCAAGGAGAAAAAAATTCCGTGCATGGAAGTTGACAGCAAGCAGAAACTTGGCATGGCAGCAGACCTTCCCGTTTCAACGTCCAGCGTCGCGATAATTGAAGGAGGAGAAGCCGAAAAGGAAATTGCTTCTTTGAAATAATGGAACTTGAAAGCGAGATAAAAGATTTTATTGTCAAAGGCAAAAATAAATTTAGTATTTTTTGGGTAGACAATTTTGATGAAAGTTTTGGGTTAGTGGGGGTTGTAGATGATGAAGAAGGGGCACAAATAGTCGCCGATGTTGCAACTACAAATGCTAGGTGGTATAATGACTTTGAAGATGATGGAGAAACATTATTACTTGGAACAACTTATTATGTTTACAATCAGAAAGGAGAAAAAATTTACACCGGGCAAATAAAAGAAAATTTTTTACATTAATCAAATGGCAAAGCAACAAAGAGTCAAGGAAGGAAAGCAGGAATCGTCTCAAGGATCTAGTAGAATAGCTACCGGGGAAGCTGTCCCTGCAGTAGTTGAAGAAATTGTTGGAAGAACTGGATTCAGGGGAGAAATAACACAAGTTCGCTGTGTTGTTCAGGAAGGAAAAGACAAGGGAAGAAGTATGAGGAGAAATGTCAAAGGCCCCGTAAGGATAGGAGATTTTCTTATGTTGAGAGAGACGGAAATTGAGGCAAGAAGAATTAAATCAAAGGTTACAAAAGGAACCTATACTTAAATGAACAACAAAAAAACTTTAGAAAAAAAAACAGGAACGATTAAAAGAAAGTCTTACTCTCTAGATGAATCTGTTCTGAAACAAATTGAATTGAGATTAAAAGAAAACCCTGATAATGGTTGGATATCTCTTTCTTTGGATTCAGAAGAAGAAGATGAAAAAATTTCGAAAGAAGTTTGTAGATATCTTGGAAATCAGGGATATATTTCAAGAATAGGATACGATGGCGTAACAGGAGCGATGAATGTTTTTTACGAGGCAAGAAGAGGTGTTGATTAATGGTTCTTGATGAGCGTTCCATGACTGTAATAAAAAATAAGTTGGAGTCTAATCCCGATTTCGGAAGATTTTTAGTTCATCATTCATTAGTGGACGATGTTGTAGACCACATAGGAAAAATTCATCCTGAAGCGGAAAAGATAATAGTTTGGGATGAAATTATTAAAGGAACACCTTATGTTTATTACAAAAAATCTGACGGAGTGACCGAAAATGCCTAAATGTGTTTATTGCGGAAAGGAATATCCTTTGCATAAAGGACTAACGTTAGTTACTAACAAGGGAACTCCAAACTATCTTTGTTCTTCAAAATGCAGGAAGAATATGTTGTTAAACAGACGAAAGGTTCGCTGGGTTTCAAAGACTAAGAAAGAGAAAACTGTTCAATAATTTTTAAGCTGTTTTTGAAAAATCTCTAAGACTTTTTATGGCTTCATCTAAAGTAAATAATCTTTCTATGCCCACTATTCTATTTTTAGGTATTGAAATTTTATTCTTGTAATAGCCTTCAGGAATTCTCAAAAGCAAAGGGCTTCTTGGAGAGCCATAATAAGAACCAATAACAAGATTTTCACCATTTACTTCATAAGGGACCCCTACAAGAAAGTTCTGCCCAAAATCAATTGTTCTAGTGTCTTCTTCATTAGCAACATTTTTGGCATAGACAAAATCTCTGTATTTAACCATAATGCATATTTTATGCAAGTCTTTTCTTAAAGAATCAATTTCTTCCTGTATTTTATCACCCATTTGATATGAAGAATTTATATACTTTTAAGATTATATGTTCTAAAAGATATATCTTCTTAATTTATCTTCACCGACGCTAAAAGAGGATTTTCGTACGATAAGGTTTTTAAATGATGATTTGTTTTTACCATAGATATTTCTCACAAGAGAACGATTAAAAATGGCTTCAGAAAAATCATACACGGCGGAATCGATAAAGGTACTTGAGGGTTTGGATGCGGTAAGAAAGCGTCCGGGAATGTACATTGGCTCGACAGGAAAGGATGGATTGCATCACATGATTCAGGAAGTTGTTGACAATTCGGTTGACGAGGCGCTTGCAGGATATTGCAAGCACATAATTGTATCGCTAAATGAGGACAATTCTGTTACAGTGGAAGACGATGGCCGCGGGATTCCGGTTGATATTCATCCTCAATACAAAATTCCTGCGGCGGAACTTGCACTTACTAAACTTCATGCAGGAGGAAAATTTGACAAAAAAACTTATCTTATTTCTGGAGGGTTGCACGGAGTCGGAGTAAGCGTTGTCAATGCACTTTCAAAAAAACTTATTTTGGAAATAAAAAGAAACGGAGCTGTTTATTTGCAAGAATATGCGAGAGGAGTTCCTCAAACAAAACTCAAGGAAATAAAAAAAATAGAAAAAAAGGAAACAGGGACAAAAGTCACATTTTTTCCAGATGAGGAAATTTTTTCAACAATTAAATTTGACACAAACACGTTGGAAACGCGATTGAGAGAAATTGCGTTCCTTAATGCAGGTCTAAAAATAACACTAATTGACAAGGTGAGAAATAAAAAGCAGGATTTCTTTTATTCGGGAGGATTGATAGAATTCATAAAATGGATCAACGAATCAAAGGAAGTTGTACACAAGCCCATTTATTTCAAGAGAGAAGAAGGAGACATCTTGCTGGAGGTCTCGATACAATACAATGATGGATACAGAGAGAGCATATTCGGATTTGTAAACACAATAAACACCGTCGAAGGAGGAACCCATATATTTGGATTTAGAACGGCATTGACAAGAGTGATAAACGATTATGCCAAGAAGTCAGGAGTATTAAAGAACGGAAAGGACGAGGCATTGACCGGTGATGATGTTCGTGAAGGATTAACGGCAATAATCAATTTAAAAATTCCAGAGCCACAATTTGAGGGGCAAACCAAGACAAAACTTGGAAATTCTGAAATTCGTGGTTTAGTTGACTCAATAACAACTTCGTCACTCTCCACATTTTTCGAGGAAAATCCTCCAATTGCAAAAAAAATAATTTCAAAGGCTCTTGATGCTGCAAGAGCAAGAATTGCGGCAAAAAAAGCCAAAGAACTTGTGAGGAAAAAAAGCGCGTTTTCCCTTGGAGGCTTGCCCGGAAAACTTGCAGATTGTTCAAAGAAAAGCACAATAGACACCGAAATTTATTTGGTTGAGGGTGAATCTGCAGGAGGCAGCGCAAAACAAGCAAGGAACAAGGAGAATCAGGCGATTCTTCCATTAAAGGGAAAGATTCTGAATGTTGAAAAAAGCAATCCTGCAAAGACATTGTCAAGTGAAGAAATAGTAAATCTCATAACAGCCCTGGGCACAGGTGTAGGAGAAAATTTTGACCTAGAAAAGTTGAGGTACGACAAGGTGATAATAATGACCGATGCAGATGTTGACGGAGAACACATAAAAACGCTTCTACTGACATTTTTTTTCAGATTCATGCCAAAACTTATTGAGAACGGAAATATTTACATCGCATTGCCGCCTCTTTATAGAATAAGAAAGAAAAAAGATCATTATGTTTATTCCGATGAGGAACTTAAGAAAGAATTATCGGATTCGGGGCAGGGAAATGTTACAAGATTCAAGGGATTGGGGGAGATGGACTCTACGCAATTGTGGGAAACAACCATGAATCCTAAAACCAGAAAAATCAAGAAAATATTCATTGAAGACGCCGTTGAGGCAGACAAAACTTTTTCGATGCTTATGGGAAGCGACGTGCCTGCGAGAAAAGTTTTCATATCTGAAAATGCAAAGGAGGCAAATCTGGACATTTAAATGGCAGCGAATAAATTAAAAAATAGAAAAATTTTGAACGAATGGATTGCAATAATTTTGATAATTCTAATTCTGGGCTCAGCTTTGATAATTCTCAATAAATCATCTGAAAAGAAGAATTCTGATACGGAAATATCTGGCGAGGATTTTTCATCAAGAGATGATTGCAGATGTTTCGAGAGAGAACTGCTTAAGTGTAATAATGAATCATGGACCTTGGACGAAGATAGCAGGATTTGCAGAAACGGCAACAAGATAACAAATGTTTTGTTGGGATGTTCAAAGTATGAATGTTCCGGAAAAGTATATTCATTCAATTTTGAAAATAAAACGTGGGAAATTAAAAATTAAATGGCAAAACTCAAAAAATCTAGAAAAGAAAGATTTTTTGGGCCTAGAAATTTATAAAATGAAAAAAGGAAAAATTTCTAAGAAACCAAAACTGACAACTCCGGATTGGATTCTTGAAGGTTATGATTCCGAGGAAGAATACAATAAGAAAAAAGGTATTAAGGGCAAAAAATCCACAAATGAAAAAACTTTCAAAGTAAGGAAATGTCCAAAGTGCGGTAGTGATAATGTGGCAGTTGTTTTAGTTGGAGAAGAGGGAAAAAAGGCAGACAATTGGGAATGCAAGAAATGCAAATGGACTGGGAAGAATGTAAAGGAGCAGGAGTTAACAGAAACTGAATTTATGAAATATCTCGACGACAAAGGCGAGGAGGTTTTATGATGAAGTTAAAAGTGTCAAAGCAAATCTTCGATAGATATCCTCAAGTGGAAATTGGTATCGTGACTGTAAAGAATGCCTGTAATTTTAATAAAGGTGAAGAAATCCAAAATCTTCTTAGGAAAGCGGAAGAAAAGATTAGAGAAAGAATTTCTGAGGAAAAAGTGCTAGAAGTCCCCGAGGTGATAAAATTAAGGGAGATATACCAATCATTTGGAGCAAAACCTCGAGATTATAGAAGTTCCATTGAAGCATTAATTAGAAGAGTAGCGAAGGGGAATAATTTGCCAAGAATAAATCCTCTTGTTGATTTGTACAATTACATCTCACTAGAGTACATACTTACGGCAGGAGGAGAGGATACTAATAGAGTAAAAGGAGATTTGATTTTAGATTTTGCCAATGGGGGTGAAACATTCATTCCTTTGGGTTCCAATGAAAATAGTTCTCCATGGGGTGGGGAAGTTGTTTATAAGGATGACGAAGGAGTTATCTGCCGATGTTGGAATTGGAGAGAAGGAGACAGAACAAAATTGACTGAAAAAACAGAGAATGCAGTTTTAGTTTTGGAAGATTTTAACGAGAACAGCGAGAAACTATTGTCTGCCTTGAAAGAGCTTAAATCACTAATAGAAAAATATTGTGAAGCGGATTGCGAAATAAAAGTAATAAACAAAGAAAACCCAGAGGGAGAAATATAAAAATGAAAAAAGAAGAAATTATCAATAGAGTAAAAGCATTACATTTTCCAAAAAATTCCTATGTTGTTTTTGGAGCCGCCCCATTAACTATTTTAGGACTAAGGGATACGGATGACATTGATTTACTAGTATCAAAAGAACTTCTTGAGAAATTAAAAGAAAAAGGGTGGAAGGAGATTAAAAAAGGCAGAAAAGATAAACCATTAACCTATGATGTATTTGAAGCCCACGACAATTGGAATTTTAGCTCATACAACCCCACATTAGACCACTTACTGAAAAGTGCAAAGATATTAGATGGAGTTCCTTTTGCCTCAATTGAAGAAGTGCGAAAGTGGAAAGAAGCATCTGGGCGTCCTAAGGATGTTGATGACATAAAACTTATTGATAAAATGATTACGAATAAAAATAAAGATGTTAAAATACGAATAAAAACAAATCCAAATTGTGTTTGCACAAATTGTCAATGCAGAATAAAACCCGAGGAAATAAAAAATGACAGATAAAGAGCAAAAAAAACTTGTTGATGACAAGAGTGTTATTAATTCGGAAGTTTCTGCCGAAATGAAAAAGGCGTATTTGGATTACGCGATGTCAGTCATTGTTTCAAGAGCAATACCCAGCATTGAAGACGGCTTGAAACCAGTTCAGAGGAGAATTCTCTATTCAATGCATCTCATGGGTGTCAAGCCAAATTCACAGACCAAAAAATCGGCTCGCGTCGTCGGAGATGTTATTGGTAAATTCCACCCCCACGGCGACATTCCTGTTTACGATGCTTTAGTGAGGATGGCGCAGGATTTTTCATTGCGTTACCCTCTTGTTTTCGGTCAGGGAAATTTCGGAAGCATAGACGGAGATCCGCCAGCAGCGTACAGGTATACGGAAGCAAAACTTTCGGAGATCTCTTCAGAGCTTCTTGAAGACATTGACAAGGAAACAGTTAACTTTGAAAATAATTTTGACAATTCTATAAAGGAACCGACCATGCTTCCAGGAAAACTTCCCACGTTACTTCTTAACGGGGCGACAGGAATTGCCGTCGGGATGGCAACTAATATTCCTCCCCACAATTTGACAGAAGTTTGTGATGCGATAAATCACTACATTAAGAATCCGGAAGCGTCAATAGAAGAGCTTTCACAAATTGTCAAAGGTCCTGATTTTCCTACTGGTGGAACCGTTAATGGAAACATGATTGAACTTTACAAAACAGGAAGGGGGAGACTTATGCTTGGCGGAAAAATCAGCACGGAAAACTCGAAGATAAAAGAGATGGTTGTAATAACAGAGATTCCTTATATGCTGAACAAATCAACACTGATTGAGCAGATAGCCAAACTCATTCAAGACAAAAAAATAAAGGATATTTCTGATTTAAGAGATGAGAGTTCAAAGGGAAAAATTCGCATAGTTTTGGAACTTAAAAAGGGAGCAAATGCTAAATTTCTAATTAACTCTCTAAACAAATACACGCGACTTCAAGACGCTTTTAACGTGAATTGTTTGGCTCTTGTCGACGGCCAGCCAAAAGTTCTCAATCTTAAGGATATGCTTAGAGAGTATGTGGAGTACAGGAAGAAGATTGTTACAAAAAGAACAAAGTTTGAATTGAAAAAGAGCAAGGAGAGACAGGAAATTGTCGAGGGATTGTTAATAGCTCTGAAAAATATTGATGAGATCATATCCATGATAAAAAAAGCCAAAAGCACTTCCGAAGCGTCCGAGAATCTTATAAGAAAATACGGTCTTACAAAAAGGCAGGCACAATCTGTTTTGGAAACACGATTGCAACAATTGACTTCTCTCGAGAATGAAAAACTGAAAAAAGAAAGCGCAGAACTTAAAGAAGGCATAATGGAACTTGAGAAGATTCTTGGAGATATGGGGGAGGTTCTCAAAATAATCTCCAAAGAAGTTTCAGAATTGAAAAAGAAATACGGCGATGAGAGAAGAACACAAATTATTGAGAAGATTTCCGAGATATCTGAAAAGGATTTGGTGCAAAAAAAGGAGATTGTTGTCTCAATAACCGAAAAAGGTTATACCAAAAGGATGGATTTGAAGACATACAAAGAGCAAAAACGCGGAGGGCGCGGAGTTATAGGAAGCAATCTCACGACGGGAGATTTCGTGAAAAAACTTATTGTATGTTCGACACACGATTACCTCATGTTTTTCACAACTCGCGGACGAGTCCTTTGGTTGAAAGCGTATGAAATTCCCGAGGCAGAGAGATACAGCAAAGGCAAGGCGATAGTAAATCTCTTGAATTTGAAGGACGAAAGAATCACAAATGTTATTTCTGTAAAGAACTTTGACGATTATCTTTTTATGGTTACTCAAAAAGGGATTGTGAAAAAAATTTCACTGGAACATTTTTCGAGACCAAGAGCTTCGGGAGTAAGGGCAATAAACCTCCCGGAGGATAATTCAGATTTCCTTATTGATGTTCAGTTAGTAAAGAAAGGGCAGGAAGTTCTTATAGCTTCAAGAAAAGGGCAGGCGATAAGATTTAACTCTGACGATATAAGAGATATGGGGAGAGGCAGTTACGGAGTTGCGGGAATAAGATTGCACGAGAATGACGAGGTTGTAAGTTTGGAAATATTGAATACACAAGCAATTTTAACAATCACAAAAAACGGTTATGGAAAGAGAACGAATGTCAGCGATTACAGAAAAACAGCGCGTGCAGGACGCGGCGTGATAAACGTAAAAGTCTCAGAAAAAACGGGAGAGGTCATAACAACAGTTTCTGTCAATGACGACGACAACATAATAATAACGACCGCAAAAGGAATTGTCATAAGAACTTCATTGAAGAACATTCGCATCATGGGGCGCGCAACTCAGGGAGTAAGAATTGTAAAGCTTCAGCAAGGAGATTATGTTACTGACTTGATAAGGGTCAGCGATGTTGGCGGAGAATAAAAAGATGTTAATGGGAGATTAGATGGTTTTAACATTAATAGGATTTTCTCTTAATTTTATCGGCACATTTGCAATTATAATTGAAGCTATTTTTGGAGATTCAATACGCCCAAAAATTTATTGGACAGTTCTTAAAGTGGTATGCATATCGCGGAGACAATGATATAAGAAAAATAAAACTCATGAAATTAGGGTTTTATTATGGGTAAGTTTAATGTGTGTTGGGGTCTTTCTTCAAATATTAGATTTCTTTATCTAATTTTTTGAATCCACACTTAACGCTTATTCAACATTTTTTGTAGTCTATTTCTCCCTCTTTCCGTTGCCAAGATAGTATTTTCCATCAAGCCTCATTTGTTTTTCAGGGGGCTTGTTTCCCCATGCAGGGCAAACATTTTTGAACTCACACCAGCCGCAAAGGGCGGATTTTGTCGGAGGAAATTCTTTTGTTGATTCTATTTTTTTTATTATGTCAATTGTTTCTTCCCTGAGTCTTTTTAATTGCTCGTCTGTTCTTTGAGAATGAATTCTTTTATTGAATGAAAGATAATGCCAGACCAATATGACTTTTTTATCCTCGCCAAAAAGTTCTTTTATCGCTATTGAATAGAGCGCAAGTTGCCTGTCATTGTCAAATTTTTCCTGTGAAGGAAGATTCCCTGACGTTTTATAGTCGTGGACTTCATACTCTCCGGTTTCGAGATTGTAAACCAAGCGGTCTATAAATCCCCTGATTTTGTAATTTCCATCCTTGTCCAAATCAAACATTATTTCCTTCTCAACAGCTATTGTGTTGTCATTGAACGGTTTGTGTTTTAGGTAATAATTTATCAAAAATTCTACTCCCTTGTTGAAATAGTCCTTGACCGACAGATTTTTTTTCACGACAGGAATTTCTTCTTCAAAATCATCATCCCAATTTTTTGTGTAGTTTGACACCGTTTCGTCGATTGTGGGAACAAATCCTTTTTGGACATTGTTGTAAAGCCACTCAAGTGTTTTGTGAACGGCATTCCCTAGATGCGACTCAATTGTTTTTTCAATGTCGGGGATTATTTTGTCGATATATCTGAATCTATACTTGAGTTTGCACTGCTCAAATGTGCTTAGGCGGGAGTTTGAAAAAACAGGCATGAAAACAAAAAAGACAGGATGTTTATAAAATTAATCGAAGACTAACATTTAATCCATAAAAATAACCAAAAAAGTCAAGATTAAGTGGGTTTAAGCAAATTTATAAAAAAGCTAAATTTAATTTACATTATGAAAAAAGGTGTGATTATTTTAATCCTAATAGTTGTTATTGGAATTGGAGGATTCTTCTTTTTTGATTATTCTAAACCAGATATTGCAGAAAAGCAAGTTGGAAATACAGAATTTTCCGTTGAGGAAGAACATTGGAACCGATTATTTGAGAAAGCTTTTGAGACTGTTGACTGCTCACAAGCAAGAAATCCAAGCACACTTCCCGAAGGATACTATAAAGGTCAGATGCTTGACACACATATACATCTAAAGAGTCTTCCGGATGGCGAACCCGGTTTTCCTTTAGAATTTTACACCGGAGAGAATTTGGGAACAACTCACAGTATGGATGAATGGATTTGCATGATGGATTATGAAGGAACTTACAAAGCGTTTGGTTTTTTCCCTGTTTGGGAACCCATAATCAACAAGTCAATTGAAGCAGTCAATATGACGATGAAAAAATATCCTGGCCGTTTTGTTCCATTCATAATGCCTCCGGCGGATGATGGTAGTCCAACAGGTTATCCCACTGTTAATTCCAGAGAGTTGAACGATATGTTGGTTATAGAACCGGGACTTTTTGAAGGCTATGGCGAAATAGGTCTTTACAGTCGTGGCGGAGGGGCTAAAGAACTTCCCCCCGACTCCCAAAGATTGCAGGAGATATATCCTGTCTTGCGCGAGCAAAATCTTGTCGCTTATTTTCATCTTGGTGAGAATCAAGGAGATTCACTAGAGAGAGTTGCAGGTGAAAACAGAGACATAAAGTTCATTTTTCACGGCGATCAGCTTGTTGATTGCGCAGAATGCAACGGAAATCTTGATGAAGTTGCAGGCATACTTGAGAGAAATCCGAATATATATTACGGAGTGGATGAACTTTATGGTGGCGATTGGTTATTGAAACCTGGCGAGAGCAAAGAAAAATTCTTAGCTAATTTTGAAGATTATGATATTATTCTAGAGAAAGATTTGGCAAGATGGAAAGAATTCATAGAAACTCATCCTGATCAAGTTTTGTGGGGAACAGATCGAGGCGTGAGCACTTCATGGGATTTAGACACAGATGTTGCACTTACACTTAACAATTACACTCGCGCTTTCATAGGAAGATTGGATACGGCAGTCCAAGAAAAATTTGCTTACAAGAATGCTGAAAGATTATTGGAAGAAAAATGAAGTGAGTATTGTAACCTAACACAGATTAATTCTCATCGCCGATAATCTTCCAATCTAACGACATTGCAAGGGATTTTTTCGCAAACTCCTTCAATGGAATTTTTTCTTCTTTCAATAATCTCCAAAATTCCATTCATCTCTTCTTCATGGATGGCCAGAAATTCATAACCTTTTACTGGCTTCTCGCCCATGAGTTCTCTTAGATAATTAAAATGATTCCTGTGAAATAGTGCTCTTGGCGTTTCACTATGGGTTCTACAATAGCGAAAGAATTCATCGTCGTCTTTGAAGGGTTCTGGAGTTGGCATGATTTAATATCTTACTTTTGTTTTTAAAAATTATTGTGATAATGCGCTGTTTTGAAAAAATTAAAATCTGTCATTTGTAAAAGTTAAACACCTGACAAACTCATGACCTTTTAGATTTCCTGTTTTGTTTAACATCAGGATTATGAGAAGTCGTGTGTAGCACGATTTGGGTGGAGAAGTCTGTAAGACTTCGTAACCTCTTAATCGCCGTTAAGTGAGTGTGTTAGCACCGAGCTAGAGTGCAACGTCCCGCAGGGCTGGCGAGAGTTTGGAAAATGGCCGTTAAAATTTGATTCTTTTATCTTCTTTCCATTGACCTTTTTCATTTTCTTTGGCTAGAACTATATGATCAACCAAAATCTTATTTTCAAATTTTTCTTTCTCAAAAATAACTTTTGCTTTATTGAAATTTTTTTCATTTAAATCCTCAAATGCGAGGGTTAGATGGGGATTGTATAAAGAAATTGGACCATAAAATAAATCTCTTTTATCAGTCACTCTTTTTATGGCTTCAAAAAGATTTTGTAATTCCTTATTTTTTATTACATTAATATATACAACATATTTTGTAAATCCTTCTAATTTTCCCCCCATCCAATCATCCATAAAACCATAATTTTTTAGTTCTACCTTAAATGGTTTAAAGTCTTTTATTGCTCTTTCAATATCTTCGCAAAATGAGTTAGTATCTTTATTATTAATTTCCACTCCTGCACCAATGGTGATATGGGGTTCCCATAAATCTAAACATGTCTTTGAGCCAGTTAAGTCAAATAACTTCTTCTGAATTGCTCTGATCTTTTGAGTCAATTCGTCGTCTAAATAAATTACCAATGAGTATCTTGTCATAGTTTTGTATTATTTTGAGTAAATAAAAACTTTTGGTCATTTTCCCAATTTCGTTTAACATCCATTTCAACAAAATATCTGCTTGGTAAATTTCAATCTATAGGTTCTTGCTCATCTCTTGTGCCACCCATCTTAATCTCTCAGAACCTCTCCCCAACCTATTAATCTCCAGTGTCCGTTTATGTTTCTGGCCATGCCGACATTGTCTTTTTCAAAAGCCACTACAGGAATGTTTAATGAAAGTTCTATTTCGTTATTTTTTGAAATCTTTTCTACAATCCCCACAGTGATGGTCGTGTTGACGCTTAACATAAGCATTTCTTTTGTTTTTAATGGTTCAATATTTTTCTCTTCGCTTATTCCAAAAACTTTCGGAAACAGATATGATCTCATTTTTATACTGTGTTTTATTTCAGGAAGATTCCCTTTTGTTGAAACAACACATCCTGCCAGAGAATCTGTTTTTGTGAGCCAAGGATCAAGATTAGTGCCAATTGAAATGCTTGCTCCCGGTAAAACTTCTTTCACAGATTGCGTTCCTTTGTAAAGTGATATTACTCTTGTAGTGAGTGGATTGTAAACCTGTTTGTGCGCTTTTGTTGAGATATGACCTGGTTTTATTTCTATCTCATCACCAATTTTTAGTGTTCCTTGCTTTAGTGTTCCTCCAAGAACACCCCCGTTCATCCCGGAAATTTTTGTTCCTGGCTTGTTTATGTCAAAGCTCCTTGCGACTAGGAATATTGGTTCTGATTTCGGATTTCTTTTCGGAATCTCCAATTTGTATATTTCAGAAATAATTTTGTCAATATTGACTTCCTGTATTGTCGATACGGGAATTATCGGAGCATTTTCCGCGAAAGTTCCTTTTACGAAATCTTTTATTTTTTTGTAGTTTTCCAGCGCCTGTTCTCTTGAAACCAAATCAATTTTGTTTTGGACGATTATTATGTTTTTGATTTTTTTTGCCTGCAACGCAGTAAAATGCTCCTGAGTTTGGGGTTTTATCCCCTCGTTTGCCGCGATGACAAGAATTGCACCGTCGATTATTGCCGCTCCCGAGAGCATTGTGGCCATGAGCATTTCATGTCCTGGAGCGTCGACAAAACTTACATACCTAATCGGCGAACAGGATTTCCCGTTTATTTCCTTGTTTGTAATCTCGTTTCCGCACTTGTAAATTGTCATATCAGCGTAACCGAGTTTTATGGTTATTCCTCGCTTTAATTCCTCTGAGTGGGTGTCTGTAAACTTTCCCGTCAGCTTGCTTAACAAGGACGTTTTTCCGTGGTCTATGTGTCCCACGACACCTATGTTTATCTCTGGTATTGGTTCATTATTCATACAAATCTTAGAAAAAATTGATTAAAAAATGTTTAGGTATCAGATTGTACCTGTTTTTTGTTTTACATCACAAGGGAGATCTATCTTTTCCTTCCTCTCCCCCTTCATTTTTCCATTGTTCTTTTCAATTATTATCCTCGAATAATCTTTTACTTGTGCAAATCTTTCTGGCAAGATTCCTGCCAATTTCTGGAAATATCTGCCCGGAAGTTCACTTGAAAATTCCTCTTGACACCACACAATCTTACTGTAGTCGTTCATATAAGATTCTTTATCTTTTACCCGCGAATGTTCAAGGTAAACAGAACCAATACCCAATAACCCAAGAATGAGTGGAATGTAAAGAGGTTTTGTCACCAAAGTTGCACTAACAAATTTCTCCATCTTTTTTAGAGTCTTCTCCGACGGAGTTTCCAACATGATTTTTTCCATTTTAGAAATAAAATTTTCTGAATCCATTGAAAATATGAGTGCCTCAAATATATAAATTTTATTGTATTTTTGGAATTTATTTGACAAATTGTCAAATTTTTCTTTTGGGATTTTATTGTCTGTTAAAAAGACCAAAAAAACTAGTTATTCAATCCGCAAGGGATGTAACCCTCTTCTTTATTCAGAATTCCGCCATTTTTTAAATAAACTTGTTCGATAAATTTTTTTCTGCCTATTGAACTTGTCGGTATGTCATATTGTACCGAAAAAGTTTCATATATCCTATCTATGTATTCATCTCCCATTGTCTTGGTATCTGTTTTGCACCATACGACTTTGTCAAAATCCAGCACATTCTCTTCCAAAGATTTGAATAATACTGCCCCAGCTACGCCGATGGTTAATGCAAGTGCTGCGTATGTTAATCCTTTTGACATTTTATTCTCTCCTTACCCTTAATTTAGGGTTTCTGTCCTCAAGGCAGTATTCAATTCCTTTTTGTCTTAGAATTCTTTCTTCATCCGCTTCAGAGTAACTGAAACAACTTTCTCCCCCATAAAGTTGTTTTCCAAAATAGTTGCTTATCAAATAGCCACCTGCTATCGCCACACCCGTAACCCCTGTCACAAATACAGATAACCCAATATGACTTAAGATTTGTTTTTTGCTCAGGTAGTCCCAACCAGCGATTCTTTCATACGAGAGGTTACTTGTTTCTCTCACGGTTCTGGAAACCGTCGCCGACTTTATGTCTTTGATATTGTCATTTGCAGATGTTTGTGTCATTTTTTTGTTAAAGTTTGATAATTTTTTTCTATTCTTCTTGCAATTGTTCCGGAATGCTCATATAATGAAGGTAAAGATTCGTTAAGAAATGCTGCCGCACATGCTGTTCCTGCCCATTCAAATGCTACGTAAGGAACTCTGACTACTTCCAAAGCCAATTCTCCTGCTGCTTGTAATCTGTCTGTTAAGTTTTTCATAATTTCCATAAAAAAACATCATATTTAAATCTTTCTATTTTGTTGTTACTAAGGAATAGTTGCTAAAAGAGGGATTTTCTAAATTTCTCTTATTCTGAAAAAGTGATTTTATGGGGAAGATTTGCGCTCGTTGGCACTCGCAATTTACAAGGGTAATACGAAATCCTGCAATATTATGGTAGATATTTGTGGTAATGACTAGTTTTACTCTGATCATAAAACCAAGCACGGCGTGGAGAATTTTTCTAATTTTTATCCTGCTTTTGCTTCGACATTTTCCTTTGGCTTGTTTTGCTCAGGGAAAACTTCTGAAAGATTCTTAGAACCCTCTTTAACAATCTTGAGATTAATCTGGGCAACTTCTGGAGATATAGTATTGCCTCGGACAGTTTTTCTCAGACGAAGCCCTTTCGGTTTTAGTTTGCTTCTTTTCTTTTTTCCCTCTTTTTTCGGGCGTTTCTTCATTCCCTTTCCGTAAGTCAACAGAACTCTTCTTAACCCTATTCCCTCGACGTTTTCCATTAGAGTAAACCCGGAATTGTCGCTTGCTCCGGTAATTTGAAATTCATATCCTCCTAAGTCGGGAGAAATTTCATCCCCTTTTATGTTCTCTAGGAGTTTTTTTCCTACCAAATTTTCAGATTCCTCCAAATCAAGGTGAAATGTCTTCCCGTCTTTTGTTGAGATGTTTATTTTGAATGCCATTGTAATTAAATAAAAAATATGTTTATAAGGTTTTTCACAAGTTTTAAATAGCAGAAAGTTGAGAATTTTTTATGAAATTATTGGATAAGATACCTAAAATTGAAGGAGATGAGCTATTTGAATACCATGAAGTAATTGGTAGCAGGATTTATGAAAATGTTTTTAGACTATCTAGAAAGATTGTATTGAAAAAAACTAGAATAGATTTTGGAGATGAAGTTGGGCCATCGGATAAACCAATAAGTTATGAGTTTGGAATTCAAAAAAGTCTTTATGATTTAGGATTTCCAGTACCATATCCCTTTGGTATGTTGGATATTGAAGAAATTCTTGGTGGAGAATTGAATAAATCAAAAGCTATTCTTATGGAATATATTGAAGGGAAAGATCTATTGGACTTAATTCCCAACTCAAGAGGCACTAATGGTAATGCTCTTTACAAATTATTTAGATTAGAATTTCCAGAATTAGCAAATAAAGCTGAAGAAGAAATATCTAAGGCAAGAAAAATAGGGTTTAATCCAGGCGCAGATGCACTAATGCCTTACAACTTAAGACTGTCTGAAAATAACAAATTGTTTTTGATAGACTTTGGGTTATGGAATCACAATGAAGTTCCTGTACATCCATTAAGAGACTCTTACGATTTTAGTAAAATTCAAAGCCCCCAGTCTGCTTTTCCGGAGTAGGAACGTTTTATTGATGCTATTTCCTCAAGAAGAGATATTTCTCTTGATGAGAGCAAGTCCTTGTTTTTCTTGAAATTCCTGAACTGAGATTCCGAGATTTCAGAGTAAAGGAATTTCCTGTCTCCCAAAACTCTCTCGAAATTTACTCCCGGAAGAGAAATGGCAACTTCCATTCCTTCCCCTGCTTCGAGAACAGATGTTTTTTCCGATTGTATATTTTTCACTCTTCCAACTTTTTCCGATTTTTCGTCAACAAGAATTGTTCCGGAAATTAATTTGCCTGTTGCAACCCGAATTCCGAAAATTGCAGGGCTTGTGTTCCTGAAAACATACTGGTGCAGAATTTCAAGCTTGCACAATGTGCTTAATTCCATCATTCTGGATTTTTCAATCTCTTTTCTTTTCTCGTCGCGGAATTTTGCCGTTTCATCAATCAGCTTGTAAACGACTTCTTCAGTGATGATTTTTATCTTGCTATTTTCTTCAATCAATGTTAGGGCATCTTCATCCATTGAAACATTGAAACCGACTATTAACGCATCGAGTTCATTTATTTTAAGGTTGGCTTTGGCAGATATTACATCTGCCTTTGTTATGCTTCCAATTCCGGCTTTCACAACAGGAATGTTACTTTGGTCGAGCATGTACATTAATGCTTCCAAACTTCCAAGAGAATCTGCCTTTGCGATAATCCCCTGTTTTTGAGTTTTTATGCTGCTTGAGATTTCTCGTTTGAACATTTGCTCAATCTCCTTGTCATTTTTTTTGTAAATCACGAAAGGCATTCCCGGCAACAAGTCCATTTTTTCCGAGAATTGCATTCTTATTCCCGTGCTTGCTTCCACTTCCATTTTCGGCTTGAATTTAAAACTTAGAGGCTCAATTTCTTCCAGAACTCTGACTTTTGCATTAATCGGTTTTCCTTCCAAATTGCTCACCGCGATTTCATCATTTCTTTTCAATGTTCCGTCGTGCAGAATCGCATTTGCGTAATTTATTGATTTTTCTTTTTTTATTTCAAGAATCACTCCCTTGGCTTCTTTTCCTAAGACCAGTTTTTCGCCGAGATATTTTTGGCTCAAACCGCAGAGTACCATTACAAGTTCAGGAATCCCTTCTTTTGTCTTGGCGCTACAAGGAATTATCGCGATTTTTTTCGTGAAGTCAGAGATATTGTAAAACAAATCTGACTCAAAACCCATGTTGCTTAACGAGCCGATTATCATGAGACATTTTTCATCAAACAGACTTTTTGTATTCTCACGTTGCGATTCAATGCTTTTTTTCAGACCAATCTCCTCCTTTGCATGAGATTTCCATCCGGATACATTATCAATCTTGTTAAGTGCTATTATGAACGGAACTTTACCATGCTTTAATATCTGAAGAACTTCAGAGGTTTGGGGTTTTATTCCCTCGTTGATGTCCATTACAAGCACAGAAATGTCTGATAAGCTTCCTCCGCGTTTTCTGAGATTTGTAAATGCGGCGTGTCCTGGTGTGTCGATAAAAAGAAATCCCGGAATTTTTAATTCAATGCCGGACTTTTTTATTATGGGAAAATCTTCTTTTAGTTGAGATATTGGATAAGATGTAAATGAAATCTTTTGAGTTATTCCTCCTGCTTCACCTGCCTGAACAGAGCTTCCTCTAAGACAATCCAAGATGCTCGTTTTTCCGTGGTCAACATGTCCGGCGACCGTTACAATTGGCTGTTTTAGTTTTCCGTTTGTCATTAGGCTTAGAGAAAAATGCGGATTAAAAGGTTTTTTAACATAATCTTTATAATCCTAATCCTCTTTTAAAATTCATGGAAGAGGATGGAGCAAAAACCCTTAAGGTTAGAGGGTCAAGAAAGATATATATTCCTGTTTACTTGATGATAATTATTTTGATTCTTACTCTCGCTTCTGCCAAATTTATGGGAAAGGAAGTCAACAATGCGGCATTGAGACTTATTGTTGGTTTTGTTGTCGCCGGCTTTTTTATAACAGAAATCCACCGGTTTGGAAGTTGGTATGAAGTCAATACCAATTCACTTGTCGTATCAAGAGGGATTTTGTCAAGAACAACTAGAAGAGTTGATTTAGTTTCTGTCAGCGACGCAGATACCCGCCAACGCATGTGGCAGAGAATGCTGAATTATGGCGATGTAAGAGCAAGACTTTTTTCTAAAGAAACGACGGTCTTAATAAAAAATATAAATAATCCGTCGAGATTCGTTGATTTTCTCGAAAAAAATATGAACAGCAAAAAAGAGGGTTCTAGTGGAGGGTTCTGATGAACGGAATGGAAATAGTTGACAAACACCAGAAGAAGCCAAGATCCAGAAAATTTTATTTCAAACTTTTATTATTCCTTTCGTTTTTTGGGATTTTTTTCTTTTTTGTGTACACCTCTTTTTTTGGAGGTACGGGTCTCACTGGAAGTTTAGTGAGCACTGGAGGAATAATAACGGGAACAACGCCCGAGAACTTGATTAATTTCAGTGCCGAAATGACTATTCCCCCAATGGCTTTGGAAGGAAAATTTGCGAAAGTTGAGTTAAGCGCAGGAGGAAATTCTTTTTTGCAAATAGGAGATCAAAAGTCTTCTTTGGAAAATTTCCGAGACAATTACATTGTTCTTGAGAACTATGAGGGGGAAATTTCATTTGATGAAAAGGAGATTTTGAATTTGGACGGGAGGGCTTCCGGAGTAACCATTAACGGCATTTTTATGACTCCAAATAAAAAAGGCACTTCCAGAGTAAGTTTGCAGAACCCATTACCTTACTTTTCACTAAACATTATGGACGAAGTGAGAGCGAAAAAAATTTCCCATAAAACTTCTGGTTTTGCAAATGTTGGAAACGGGAAGAATTTGATTAAACTAGATAACGAGCAGGTTTCAATCACGAATTTTGTAGGAGACATGAAATTGGCGAAAGGGAAAATAATCCTTTTGGGAAAAATACAAAGAATTGATGTTTCTGGCGAGCAAAAAGTTTATGTCGGAGTTTAGAAATTAAAAGTTTTGGAATTTATTTATCAAATGAAAAAAATTTCTCTCAAGGAAATTGCAAGAGACGTCATAGCATTAGGAAGCCCTGTTTTTTTCCTTCTTGTTTTGGCAAGAGTTGCACTACTCTCAAATTTCGAGTATCTGAGCCAGTTCGTCATAGCAGGAATTTTATTTGTAGTTTTGTTTTTATTTTTTGTAGGGAATATACACTCCGGGTTGGGAATCATTGTTTTGTTTTTCACAACAATTTATTACAGCGATTTGAAATTCAGCATTTTTGCAATTTTGCTTTATTTTGGACTCGTTGCATCTTTGCTATATCTGAAAAAAGACAAACGTGAAATAATCAATGGAGTAATCTTTGGGTTGATAAGCACGGGAGTAAGTTATATATTGGTGAAGTTTATTTTTCGGATGATTTAAACATAAATACTTAAATATCGCAAAAATTTAATTGGACTATGCGCACAGAAAATACACACAATGGATGGTTCAATCGCGAGAGCATTGAGCATGAAACTCCCAGGGAAAGAGAAGAAAGGATAGAAAGTTCAAGAATATTTTATGAATCTAAAGATGCACGAGAAAAGGCGTTAGACAGGCGTGATTACGACGAAGTGAGGAGATGTAATAGTGTCATGGACAAAGAATTTTACCGTAAATTATAATTTTTAACGTCAAAACTTAAATCCAAACTTGTCCAAATCAATTTTTCCGTTGATAACTTCAATTCCCTCTTTTTTTAGAAGTTTGATTTTATTCTCAGTTCCGGAAGCGAAGCCGCCAACTTCGCCGGAAGATTTTATAACGCGATGGCATGCAACATTTCCTCCACTCTTGAAAGAGTAAGGATTTTTGTTTAGCGCATTTCCAACAGCCCTTGAACCTGATTTTAACTTTTTTGAGATTTCCTTATAAGTTGAAACTTTTCCTCTTGAAATTTTTTTGGTCAGTTCATACACAGAATTCTGAAAAGCAGTTGGCATTTTTATTTATCGTTGGACTCTCTTATTATTACTGTTGCCTTTTTTCCGGCATATTCCTTTGGCAAGATGATGTGGCTTGCATTCCCAAATCCCTTTATTTCCTTGTTCGTTATTGATTCCGGAACCATTTTTTTCAGGGTTTGATAAACATTTTCAACGTCGCTTTGAAGTTTTTCAAGATTTATCCTTAATTCTTTTCTGCTTATCTGAATTCTTTTGTCTTTTTTGCCTAATGTCATATATACATGAGTATATACTAGTTTATAAATTTTATGGATTAATAATCAGGCATTTCCTCGTTATCTTCATTACTTCTAAGATCTTCTTGCCCAGAATCTTTTTTGATGTTTTCTTCCAAATCCTCTTTTTTTATCGAGTTTAGCATTTCCCTGAACTTTGGAAAATCCTCAGAAAGAATTCTTACTCCCGATTTTGTGAAGCCTGTATATCTGTCGCTTGTTACAAATTCCCTTATTGTTACGCCCTTTCTCCCACCGAAATCATCCACCCTGATTATTACATCTGTTGTATCGTTTTTCCTTATTCTTCCAATATCTTTTTCCATAAAACTTCAAGGAAGGAACTTATTTAAATATTTTCATTGTTTTCGGCGAATTTAAACATAAAAACGCCCACGGCAGGCGCTAAAAAATTCTTCGAATTTTTGGCGACTTCAAGACAATTGTATCTTGAAGTAATCGAACCTGCACAGGTTCGCAATTTTAACATGTGATTTCATAAATTCAATCACAAAACGCCCACGGCAGGAATCGAACCTGCGAGCCCAAAGGGCCTGGATGTTTGCTGTTTCTTCCTGCGATTCATCGAGGTGCTTCGAAACCGCCCCTCAGTGCTGAAGGAAGGGTGACTTGTTAGGGAAACGGCGTTCCCATACGATAGCAATCCAGTGCAATACCATTATGCGACGTGGGCATTTTAATTATTGAGAATCATAGCTTAAAAAAGTTATTGAGATAGCGGGGGCGGGATTTGAACCACGCGACCTCCGGGTTATGGGCCCGACGAGCACTCCAGACTGCTCTACCCCGCTATATAATTAGATAAAGCGGACACTTTTAAAGGTTTTTGAAATTAATCTTGTCTTAATCAAACATAAATTCTTATAAACATGTTTTTTATTCTTAAAAAATGAGTGCAAAAAAGGTGAATGGTCAAAATTTTAATTTCCCTTTTGTTAGAGGCGATGTTTTTGAAGGACTTGATTTTTATACTCAACCCCTGAAGGTTTTCAAGAAGGACCTTGTTTACCCGTTGAGAAATGTTCAGAAAGTTTTTCCAAACATCGGGTGGGAATATTCTTATGGGATGAGGGCGAGACTTGGCTTATACTTTGAAATTCTTTCTGCAGCCATTTACGGAGGAGAGCTTAATCATGACAGAAAAGTTGAGATTGAGGATGAAGACAGGAATTTTGTCACAGAGCCGGATGTAACACATTCCAAAAAGAAGATTTACAGAGAAGTCAAATCTGTTGCAAGAGGAAATGGGGTCTTATTAAAGGACTATCAGATGGAAAAATATGCCAAGTATCAGTGCAATGACCGATTACCTCCGATTGTAAGATTTGAGATTTTTAGACATGGTGTAAGAGATTTAGTAAAAAATTACAAGGTTTCTGAATTAGATTCTCTGGTTTCAGAACTTTCAGAAAAAACAAGATTTTTGATTTCAATTCCTTTCAGTCTTGCCTATACAATTTATGACAATTGTCCAAAAAACATTTCCAGCAGATATGAAGAAAAAGGTTATGAGTGGTACACCAGATTTAATTCTACAGGATTAAACAAACTTTTGTCAAATCCTCAGGAAATAGTGAAAGAACTTGGATTTGATATAAAAGATTTTTGTTTTAAATTCAGAAAATTTCCAAAGGGTGTTATGTTTAATGGAAGAGAGATCTCTCAATTTCCCGTTTTGATAATCAAAGAAACAGAACCGCATGAGCAGTGGATGAATTTGCAGGAAAGAGTCAAGGAAAGACATAAACGACCAGATTATGATCCTTTAGGATTAAAGCATGAAGGACTACAAGACAAATTGCCGATTCTCGAAGAGGATTTTGATCCGTTAAAAGATTAGTTGTTCTTCAATTTTTAAGACATACAAAAACTTAAAAACCATTTCACTCATTAATTGAAATGTTAATTCTTGGAATTGATGATGCCGGTAGAGGTCCTGTTATCGGGCCAATGATTCTTGCAGGTGTTCTGATAAATGAAGAAATCGAAAAGGAATTCAAGAAGCTTGGAGTCAAGGACAGCAAGCAACTTACCGAGAAGAGGAGGGAGTTTCTAGCCGATATCATAAGAGAAAAGGCGGAAACGTTTGAGGTTGTCGTAGTAAGTCCTAATGAAATAGAAGAAAAAAACAAGGATGGAATAAATTTAAATCATCTTGAGGCAATTGCCTGCGCCCAAATAATTAACACAATAAACAAAGGATTCAAGGAAATAAAAATTATAATAGACTGCCCTTCAGTAGGTATTGTCAAGTGGAAAGAATATTTGTTATCAAAAGTCGAGAGCAAGAACATCGAAATCTCGTGCGAACACAAGGCAGACAGAAATCACATTGCAGTGTCCGCAGCGTCGATAATTGCGAAATCAGTGAGGGAAAAAGAAATGGCAAAGCTAAAGGAAAAATACGGGAGCGACATGGGCTCGGGTTACACATCAGACCCTAACACTAAAACTTTTCTTGCAAGAAATGTGAAAAAACTCAACAACGACGGAATTTTTAGGAAAACTTGGAGCACCTGGCAGCAGGTTGCACGGAGTGGTAACCAGAAAAAGCTGGGAGATTTTTAAGGGTGTATTTTGATTGTATATTCTGTTTTACACTAATTTTTATAAACAGGGAAAATTTGTGAGTTTTATGAATATGGTTGCGGAAAAGGAAGATGTAAGAGAATTTGTAAATAATGATGCCTTATGGCTTGTTATCGGAGATAATGACGAAAGCCAGATGGCATTGGATTTTTTGAAGAGAAACAAATTAAATCCCGAGATATTAATTGGAACAGGCAGAGCGTTTAGTGGAGGTTATGATGATTCAAGAGTTCCTCTTTCAAGTGCTGTTTTGTACGAAGGAAGTTCTAAGAATGCGACCCCCCTAATTGTAGTAAAAAAGCGCGAGATGATAACGTCTACGTGGTGTTACAGGTCTTTTGATGGGGTGAAAGCATATGTAAGGGAAAAATTAGGAGAAGAACTTTTTGGAGATAAATTTGGAACCAACCCGATAAGATTTTGGAGAGAGATAGACACCTTCTACAATGATCGAGATAGAAAGAGAGATGCAACTTTTTTTGAATTACCTGACAGAGTTTCTTACAAGGGAGATATTGATTCCGCACCCTATAATCTAAAATCACAGTTGCCGGAATCTCTTGCAAGAGGTTGGCATGATGTTAGCGGGTGGAAAGTTGGAAACATTGAAAGACTTCTTAAGTTGGAAGATAAAAAAGGATGGATAATAGACAGAGACACAAAAACGATTTTGACAGGACATGAAATCAGGAATTTGATTAATGACAGAGTTAAGAACATTGTTACTAAAAACTCATCTTCAATCTATCACAAAGAGTACGGGGCGTATTACAAATCCGGAAATAATTTGTGTGGAATTTATGCGAGTATGCAAGATTAATTAAATCTCATAAAATTTTAAAGCGTCAATTTATCTTTTTACATGGCAAACAAAAAAACGGCCATTGTGCTTTCTGGGGGAGGAATGAGGTGCTGTTACTCCGCAGGATTCATGTATGGTTTAAGTGAACAAAAACTTTCTTTAGACATTCTTGTATGTGGTTCCGCTAGTAGCGGAACAGGCGCTTATTTTTCTTCAGGACAATATGAATCAATTCGCGAGATTTGGACAAAGTTGTTATCAACAGAAGAACTCATAGAGAAAAAATTCAACAATCTTCTTCCAATGCATCGCCCTTTATTGGATGTTGATTATTTAATTGACGGAGTATTAAAAGGAAAGAAAGTAAATAATAATGTGCTTGATGCGGAAAGATTAAAAAATTCAGAAATTGATTTTTATGTTGCCACTACAAATTCCCAAACAGGAAAAGTTGAGTACTTTTCAAACAGGCATGAAGATTTGGACATATTTGAAGTGTTAAGGGCTTCGAAGGCGATTCCTTTGGTTTATGGAAAGAAAATAAAATTAAACGGGGCAGAATATCATGATTTCAGATTCTCTTCCGACGGAATTCACAGTGCCTCAAAGGCTATTGAACTTGGGGCGGAAAAAATTCTCTTGGTTAACACTTCATCTGAGAAATGGAAAGACCATAGAATTACTGATTCTATAGTTATCTTTACAAAAAATTGGGAATTCAAGAAAAATCATATTCTTAATTTGAGGAAAACAATAAATTTTCAATTTTCAAAAGACATTGAGCATTTGGTTCTAAAACCAGGTGAAACATTCAAAATGAACCGTTTAGATAATTCCCAAGAAGCTCTTGAAACAGGATTTGAAAAAGGAAGAATCGCCTCTTACTCTCCAGATGTTGCAGAATTTTTAATTAATCGGAGAATGTATTTTTTTTAACACAGCAATTTTTATAAATGCTGAATTTTTTTAAAGAGGATGTTGAGGGAATATTACGTCGGAGATACAATTAATTTTCATTATGAAGGTGTTTTTGTTCGTGGTCGTATAGAAAGAATAAGTCTGGAAGATGATGATGAAAATCCCCATGAAGATTGTAAAAGTCAATGGTCTCTCGTATCCCATTAAACATTTTTCTGGTCAAAATGCAGAAATAACTCATTCAAAAAAGATGAATGATCTCTGCTTGAGATTGAAGCCTTAATGTAATTGAGAAGAATAAAACTCACGTTGCTTTTCGCAATTGATACAACAAGTTAATGCAAAGATAATATCCTTGTAATTTTCAAGTGCATTGACCAGAAGAAAATACAGCACCCATTTGTAAATGAAAATATCAAATTTTAAAAACTTTCATCGACTGATTTTTTTATGGTTTATATAAAAAAGCTGGTTATGCACGGATTTAAGAGTTTTCAGAGAAAAACAGAGATGCCCTTTAATTCAAAGATAAATGTCATTTTCGGACCAAACGGAAGCGGAAAAAGCAATATTTCAGAGGCATTGTGTTTTGTCTTGGGCAGGCTGAGCGCGAAATCCATTCGGGCATCCAAATCAAGTAATCTTATTTTCCTAGGAAACAAAGACAATCCTCCTTCAAAGGAAGCGTCAGTGGAAATTGTTCTGGACAATAAAGGGAGGACGTTTAACTTTGAAACAGATGAAATATCTTTAAAAAGAATAGTGAGAAAAAACGGAACCAGTATTTACAAAATAAACAATCAGACAAAAACGCGTCAGGACATAATATCTCTTTTGTCACAGGCAGGCATTGACCCAAACGGATTCAACATAATTCTTCAATGGGAAATTCAAAATTTTGTCCGCATGGCTTCTCACGAAAGGCGAAAAATACTGGAGGAAGTTTCGGGAATTTCAATTTATGAAATAAGAAAGGAAAAATCACTTAAGGAATTGGACAAAACCGAGGATAAACTAAAGGAAGTTTCCACGATACTTAGAGAAAGAACCATTCATTTGAACAATCTTGAGAAGGAAAGACAACTTGCATTGAAATTCAAGAAGATGGAGGAGTATGCTCGGAGATGCAAGGCGAGTATAGTCAATCACGACATAACGGTGAGGAGAAAAGAAACCGAGAAGATAGAATCAGATATATCCCACAAAAATAAAATAATTGATAAAATGAAAAGCGAATCATCTGCATTAGATGAATCAAATAAAAATCTCCAGGCAAAAATTGATTCGATAAATTCCTCAATAAAAAAATCTACGGGTTTGGAGCAGGAGAAACTCAACCAAGAAATAACAAATCTCATGGCAGATATTGCAGGCATGAATGCGCGCATTGAAAATTATGAGAATAAAATCGCCGAGATTTCAAAACAGAAAATTGAATCTGAGAGAACAGTAAAGGAGAATGAGTCTTCCATAAGAGAACTTCAAAAAGAGCCATTGAGAAAAAAACAGGACGAGATAAACAGAAGAAAAAATGAACTGGAAAAAATTGAGTCAGAAAGAAAGAAATTTTATTCCGCTAAATCGGAGCTGAAGTCTCTAAGGGAGAGAATTGAGGATAAGAAGAAGATTTTAGGCAATTACAAAAGCGAGTCCGATTTTTTGCTTAAGCAGATTGATTTTACTATAGGTGAATTGTTTGACAAGAAATCTACGATAGAAAAAATAAATTCTATGAAGATTTCATTAAAGGAAAAAGAGCAAGAGCTTGAGATTATAAATAAGAAAGAAAGAGAACACGAGAAGATTTTGTATGCTAATGAATCAGAGATAAAAAAGCACGAAAATCTAATTGAAAAACTGTCCAAGATGGAAATTTGTCCCGTTTGCAAGTCTAAAATCACAAACGAGCATACCCACAACATTGGCAGCGAGACCAAAGAACAGATTTCCATACTAAAAAAGGAAATGGAAAAATCCAAAAAAGAAATTTCAAACATTCAGAAGTCAAAGGATTTGCTGAAAAAAGAAATCATAGAAATTAACTCAAAGATATCTCTCACTGAATTAGATATGACTAAAATTTCAAATATTGAAGATAAAAAAGAAAGAATAAAAACAATCGAGGAAAAAATCTCTTTTGTTAGGAATGAAATATCCAATTTGGAAAAAACAAAATCTTCTCTTAATAAAATTCTGGATGAAAGTTCCAATATAGAGGAAAGATACGAGAAAATGAAAGTTGAGGTTGAGGAGATTTCAATGAGGAGCAGAGAAAATGTCGACTCGGAGATATCCTACAAGCAAATGGAACTTGAGAGGGCAAAAATCTCATTAAAACAATTTAACAGGGAAGAAGAGGATTTGCTAAACGAACTTAATGATTATCGAAGAGAAGTCGAAGAAAAGGAGAATTTGCTGGATGAAAAAAGAAACGAAGAAGAGGAGTTGAGCGATAAATTCAAGAGTCTTATTTCCGAGAGAGACAGTAATGACAAAAAAATAAGGGAGAATCAAACAAAAATTTTGGAGTTGCATCATTCGATAAGAAATGTTGAGAACGAAGTGAACAATTTGAAAATCGACATTGCACGAATCAGCGCCTCATTGGAAAATCTTGAGATAGAATTCACTGAGTTTAAAGATGTTGAACTGATAAAAGCGAGTCGGGAGGCGCTTGTTGAAAAACTCAATAGCACAGAATTCGATTTGTCAAGAATAAAGAGCAACGTCAATTTGATGTCTCTAAAGGTTTATGATTCTGTAAAAGAGGAATATGACAAAATCAATGAAAAAGTTGAAATCATAAAAAAAGAGAAAGAGAGTATCCTGAGTATAATTCATGACATAGACACCAAAAAGAAAAAAACATTCCTTAAAACTTTAAATTCGTTAAACGAGATTTTTTCAAGAAATTTTTCAAGTTTGAGCACAAAGGGGATGGCTTATCTCGAGTTGGAAAATCCAAAAGAACCGTTTGAAGGAGGATTGGGGATTGTAATAAAAACAGGACATGGAAAATACATGGATGTAACATCTTTATCTGGGGGAGAGCGCGTTTTGGTAGCGTTATCCTTGCTGTTTGCAATTCAGGAGTTGAATCCGTACCATTTTTACATTCTTGACGAAGTTGATGCCTCGCTGGACAAAAGAAATTCTGAACGTTTGGCTAATCTGTTTAATAAGTATATGCAGAAAGGGCAATACATAATAATAACTCACAACGACGAGATTTTGTCAAAAGCCACAAACCTTTACGGAGTCAGCATGAATGACGGCGTTTCAAAAGTTATCAGTATGCAGGTCTAAGCAAACATTATGTCAGAAAGTCCTTTTCTTACTCTTTTTTGTCTTTCAGTCCTGAATTTACTCATGGCAGAATTGTATATTTCTAAGGATTTCTCATGATACTGTTTCAATTCAGGATTATCAAAAATGACAAGAGAGTCGTCACTTATGTAACCAACTCTAAGATTTTCTCCTTTAACAAATATTCCTGGTTGACTATCCCTAATTTCAAAATTTCCTGATTCTTTGAACTCTTCGATAATCCACGCTATTTGAAGAGAGTTCAGGAGATTATTTCCATAAATGAAATCTCCACTTATGTCTTTTCTTGCACGTGTCTCCATTTTCATTCTTTTTAGAGACATTTTTTGTTTTTAAGAATTATGGTATTTCATCCGGCATTTTAGAATGGGCAGTTTGATTTTCTTTCTTTTTCTAACCTTTTTATTTCATCTCTGTTAAGATATGCTTCCATGCCTACAAGAGCAACGTCACTGTTCATTCCTTCCCACCCTTCCACATGAGCATAATCAAATACCCAATACGTCGCAAAATTATCCGGGACTGATGTGGAGTTGTACAATCCGCGAGGCCATTTATTTTTTATTTCAATCGCTCGTGTTACAGGAACAGATTTGGAACCTCTTGATATTTTAATCTCTCTGTGCCCGCCCCCATAATTAATTTTTCTACGCCTAAAATTCTCACCTATTTTTATGGGCGGTTGTTGTGAAAGAAATGATATATTCTCTATTATGCTTAAAATTTCTTCTCCTGAGAATTTTGAGATGTCTTTCTCGCTCAATTTTATAACCAACTTTACGGGTAGATTTGTATTATTCATGTCTGTCACTTCAAATGTGTTATCTTAATTTACTGATTTGCCACTATTCTTAATTCTTCACGTGAGAAATATCTTCCCCCGACAGGACGCAATGATGCCTTGTCATGTCCCAAGGGATGTCTTGTAACAAGATAATCAGTAACATAATATCCATTACCGTTTACAATCACTTCTCTTCGTTCATAATTCCTTCTTGGTTTAACTGAACTCGCATACTGTGGAGAGATAATTATTGGATGTTTTTTTAATACTCCTAAATCGTGTTTTAGAATTTTATCTGCCACATTAGTATTTATTTTCTTCTCGCTTCCAATGCGCCGAGGCTTAAATTCAGGCATCTTATTTATAGCCAAATTGCATTTTTAAAAATTGTTGTGATTTTTTATATTATCCATAAACTTGAGGATAATATTCATCATGCACATGCGTTGAGATATCGTCTGGCACTATTTCTTTCATTAATTCCCGGATTTCTTGAAAAGTGTAAGTTCCTTCTCTCAGTATGGATCTCCAGTTCTCTCCGCTTAGCGGAATTTCCCTGTCTTTGACCGAATAAAATATTCGGTTATCTTTTTGATTAACTTCAATTTCTCTTACTTCTCTCGAGATTCTATCATCCCAATGTCTTTCGCTTACCGAAGGTATCTCATCCATGTATTGAATAAACCTTAATTGGCAATACATCTCTTCAGAACTTTCTACACCAATTTCAATCATTCCTTTATATTTTATTAAAATTTCCTTTGCCATTTTCTATTTTAGATATCACCTCCTCCCGACCATTCACCTTCCATCTATGTTTCTTCAATTAAATCTTTAATTTCTGCTGAGGTGTACTTTCCGTTTCTATACGGAAACGCAAACCTGCCTATTACTTCTTTGTCAATAACTTCATATCTAAATAAATTACCATCTCCCGCCGAATAATTTCCTCTTTTGATGAAAATACGCCTCTCTTCATCATTGTCCGGATTTTCTTTGTCCCTTATTTGTATAGGTAAACTGGAAAGATGAATTAGAAATTCTAAGTCCTTGACTATCTTTTTTTGTTCTTCCCATGTAATTTCATACGTTCCATAACTCAATGTTACTGTTCTTTTCATTTTTCCAATCTTCAACTTATAAAATATTATAAAAAAATAAAAAATAAAAAATAAATTAGTAGTAGCTTTCTCCGAATTCTTCCTTTTCAGGCTTCTTTGTTACCAATACTATCAATGCGACTAGCAATACTATGAAAATTATTGCAAGTATGATTGTAAGAACAACCACCGCATTTGATGTTTTGCCATCATATTCTGATCCTGTGAATGCAACCTTACCAACAAGTTTGTTCCCCGAGAACACATCAACACTGAAACTTCCGGATGTTTCTGGGTCTACTGTTACTGTTCTGCTGCTTCCTGCAGGCACAACAACAATATTTTCACTCAATGTAGTTGCCGAGCCGGAAACCACGAGAGTGTAAACTTTTAATTGGTTTGTTGGATTTACAAGAATCAATGCATTGCCCGATTGAATTACGTTGCTTGGCAAGTCGTTTTCAACAGCGATTTTTTCCACTCCTTTGAGTGTCAAGTCATTGTTTGAAACTTTGACTTCCATGTTGTATAATCCTGATGCCGCATCATAAGGCATTGTAAGGAAGATCCTTCCTCTTACAGTATCGCCTTCATTGTCGTCATCATCGTCATCTTCTATTGCAACTAAGTCTCCGAAGTAAGCTCTTGCGTCAAGGTTCAATTCAGGTACTGAAACAACCACGTACAAGTCATCAAGGTCATTGTATCCAGTGTTCTTCAAAACAACTTCGACAGGGAATGATTCTCCTGCACGAATTTTCTGAGTCACGCCAAATGACATTAATTCCACATTGTATGATGGGCGCTGAACTCTTAGAATTGCTTCTTCAAGCTCTGTCCTGAAATCTCCGTTCCAGATTTTTACCTTTAGCGCAAGGTCATCGCTGACTTCATCTTTGAGCTCATATGGGACTTCAAGGTGCAAAACTTTCTTGTAAACTTTTCCTTCCTCAAGGTCTCCAACAAAAAGCTCTTCTTCAGAGTCAACCTTTGAACCTTCAAGCTCTGCCCTGATTCTTACATCAGAGGCATCTTCAAGCGCTACAAAGATAACCTCCACAGAGATTTTTTCTCCTGCAATAACACTTACGTCTTCGTTGCCTATTTCATCAATTCCGTTGATTTCAACAGAGCTGATGTTTGCAATCTCGCTTGTGGCAGCGCTTACACTTACTGTTACTACAAGCAATGCAGTCATGATAGCCAGTAAAGAAACCAAAAATTTCTTGGCTTTCATTTTCTTTGTATCCATTTTAATTTTTTTAGGAACAAAGTTCCTTTCATCCTCAATCAAGAATTTGTTTATAAACTTTATGGTGATGTTGTAACTTAACAATTACAATAGTACTGAATGTGAGGAACAATCCGTGATTCCCTGCAGAAAGAAATTTGTCGAGGGAGTTAAATGCTTTGGTAAGACACCCTTTTAATTGAACCTTTTTTTATTGAATAGCTTGCAAGACCTGCAATTTTTCCGGGATACATCCTCCCCATCTTCAATACGCTTCTCTCCAGAACCGACAAAAATTTTTCATCATCTGCAATTTGTCTGGAACTTTTTATTAATTTAAGACAGTCATCGGTGTGATAACCAAGCATTGTAATTCTTTCTTCATCTAATGGGTCTAATGACCGAAATCCTTCATTATTTATCTCACCATGATATACCTGAGGCATATTAATATCAACAGCTAAAAATCCTATTGGTGGTTTAAACAATCTTATTTTTGTTTCTTTTATTTTACGATGTTTTAGTGTTAGTTCACTCTTTCCCGCAATACTGAGATTTCCATTAAGAAAATCTTCTTTGTTATGGCGATTATAAATATCTGTATCCCACCCTCTATTTGCTTGCCCTGTCCAAGCCAGAAAAAAGTTGTTGTCTCTTCTTATTCTTCTTAATTTTTCCAACTCTCTTTTTTTACTTCTTATAGTATAAAGGAGATCTGTGACAATAAAACACTCATCTTTATTTTGATAACCCACTAAAAGAGTCATCTTTTCTTATTCCATTAATGTTTTTTAAATATTATTGTAAGGAAAAATATAAAAACTTCTCTTTGATGAATTAATAATGAGATTGGAAGACAATGTCAAAGAAGAAAGAATAATTGATATTGCTTCTACTAAAAAAATGACCCTTCTGCACCATGTTGTTTATACTCCAATAATTGTTGCCGGAACGTACCTTATTGCAACAGCTCTTTACAATTCTGTCCATGAGGTTTCTGTCTTGATGGATAAATTGTTTTAATACATTATAACAATTAAGTTTTAAAACGCAGGATATTTCTCTGAAAAATGTCAAGATTATTCTTACATCGTGTAGAACCTTTGATTGAAGACGGGGTTATGATTTTTAGGGATGTTCCGGAAAATCCTCTTCAAGAAAATTGTGGTGTTAAATATCGCTTAGAAATTAATACTACTAAAGACAAAGTTGCAAGAACATACGGATGGGGCACAGGATATCCAATGCCTTGCGATGAAGGACCTGAAGGATATGTTTATGCACCTGATGGATTTAGAAAAGGAAGCATAGTCTTTGTGAATATTGATGATGATCTTTTAACAGCCACTAAATATGATACGTCAACAAGGGATAAGTTTTTTGAGAGCTTAAAAAAAGCAGAGCATTTTGATAGTTTGGACTTTTTAGATAAAAAATTCTCTTTAATAGGAAAAGTTTTATACGTTATTTAACCTCCAAAATATTTTAAAAATCAAAAAGTCCTTGTCATGGTTTGTTAGGACTTTTGGAGACAGAAATTCTGACAATTGCTCTGCAATTGTCCGTCGCTTAAAAGCAGCGGTTTCAAGAATTTCTGTATCACAAGCTCAACAACTCAATCTTCGAACTTGTTGCCGAGAAGTTCTTGCCCACGATTATTTTAGTATTTTTTTCTTCTGCGCCTTTTATCACCGAATTAGTCACGGTACCGTCGAGGACTATTGCATATATATCCTTGTCAATGCCTTTTAATGCAGAACTCAATGAGCGAGATGAGACATTTTTGATTTCCTTGAAATTTTTGTCAAGAAGAACAGCTTTTCCAGAACCATCATTGTTATTGGAAATTTCCTTGAGCTTTTCTCTTACAAAGTAAGAATTTTCATTTTCAGTCTTGCTTTTTGGATTTTTTTCCAAATCTCCGGCATTTTCTGGAATGCGGCTGTTTCTTGCGAAAAACTCTTCCGGTGAAACTTTTTTTCTGAGAGACATTAGGATTTCCTTACCCCAAAGCTCTTCAACTTCCTTTCCATCCGGAGCAGAGGTTATGTACTTGACCCTTGCATTGTCCACCACATTGCGGGCAATTAATTTTCCGCCTCGGTCACCGTCAACGAATAAAATAATCTCTTTTTCCTTACCGAGTTCCTTTATTGCATCGGGAAGTTTTGTTCCGTTCATTGCTATCACGTTTTTTACACCGTTTCTTAGCAAGTTGAGAACATCTGCACGTCCTTCAACGACGATTATTTCCTTTCCGGAAAGGTCTCCTGCAGGAAGTTTTTCATTACCGTATTCAATGACTTCCGAGACTCTTGATTCCCCTTTAATCTGCTCTGAAATTTCGCGTGATTCAAAAGAGCCTTCCACCTCGCGCATGAGTTTTTTTGCCCTTTCAATTATGAAATCTCTCTTGCTGCCACGAATGTCTTCGATTTTTTCGACTTCGATTTGCGCGTCACTGGGACCTATGCGATCTATCGTTTCTATGGCGGCTGCAATTAATGTTGTCTCGGATTTGTCCAACGCGGTAGGCACTTTTATTTTTCCCTTCGTTTGTCTGTTGCCCCTTTCCAAATCAACTTCTATTCTTCCTATCTTACCTTCTTTCTGCAACTCGCGCATTTCCAAATCTGCTCCAAGCAAACCTTCGGTTTGCCCGAAAATTGCTCCGATGACGTCGGGTTTTTCAAGCGCTCCTTCCGCAACAAAATTCGCGTGTATCATGTATTTTATTGATACAGGACTTATTTTTGCCATTTTTAATCTCCTGTTTATTTGATGAATCCAATAATTGGACTAGAAAAATACCCTTACTCTTCCCAAACAAAGCGTAATGCTAAAATGAAAGTGAATGTGAATCTGTGATGTGATTAACAGATATTTTTCTTTTATAATCAGGTTTAAAGGGTATTTAAGTTTTTTGGGAAAAATTTAATAACCCCTATTTCTAAAAAATAAAATGATAGATTTGTACACGAAATGGAAGGAGAGAAAATTCCAAGAAAAGATAATGAGAATTTCTGTGACCTCCGGAGTTACTGATGATGAAAGAAGAATTCTTGAAAGTTATTTAATTAATCCTTCTCCGAAGAACACAGTTCTGGCGAGAGAAGTTTTTTCTGAACTAAGGACTGAATGGAGCAGGTCTTGGGAATCGTTGAAAGATAAAAAAGTAGCAAGAAAAAGTCATACAGTAAAAAGCATTAGAGAAATTCTTGGTTGTCTGGAGTATGTTCTTCCTGTTGTTATGGAGAGAGAAAAGCAATACCCCTCTTAATTCTTAGAAACTAATTTCCTTTCAACCCTTTTAGAAGGTATATGCTCTCAAGGGCGTTATTGAGTTCTCTAAATCCTCCGTCTCTTTGCGTGACGTTGCTGTTTTGGTTAATGTTCTGGGTTGTGTATCTTGGGTCTCCTTCGAGCTCGAATAACATGCTGTACTTGAATTCTCTATCGCTCCTGTGTCTCTTAGAACTATCAATCTCTATCTTTATTTGTCCTCCTTTCGGCAGGTAACCTTCTTTTCCTAAAGTAATCCTACGAGTTAATATAAATCCTTGATTGTATATTTTATCTGTTAAATTCCAACGTAAAGTTGTAGGAGTGTTCCCAATATAGTTTCCCTCTTCATAGACTTGTGCCTCAGAAGGTATGGAATTTACTCTTAAAATTACTTGATTTGCATCATTTATTCCGCATCCTGCGAGAACAAGTGCTGTTAATCCTAAAAAACCATTTCTTAGATTTTTATTCATAACAAATAGAAAGGAATAAACCTTAAAAAGTTTTTGCTATCTTGTAATATCTGGAAAGATGCAGAATGCCCAAAAGAAAAAATGCGTTCACCGTCGCTCACGAATTGTTTGGGCTAATCCAAAAACCTTTAAGTTTAATGGTATCAGTTTAACTTTACTTAATGATGTTACATTCGGATTTATTATTAACCCTCAATTAAGCCTGTTTATGGGCGAACAAATTACGCAACCAAAAAAACCCTGTCATGTGGTCTTACTCTCTCAGGAACTTTTATTCCTACATGTTGTCCTGCTTTTGCCGACGAGACAGACTTTTTCTCAATTTGCATGCTTTTCACTTGTGTTGTAAAATCAGTCGTGTGCCCCTTGACATGTATCTTGTCACCAACTTTTAAATTTCCGCTTAGGGCAACTGCCGCGACGTTTGCATGATTGAAATAAATCGAAACTTTTCCAATCTCTTTTTCAGGCATGAAATACCTAAAACTTAAATATATTTAAATTTAATGTCTTGTTAAAATAAATAAAGCCCTGTAGTTTAGTGGTCAAGAATGCGAGACTCTGGGCGAGGACACCTACGGTTTCCTTCGCTTAACCTTCCCTTAAGGATGGTCGAGACTGATTGGGGAGATATCTCGTGACCCAGGTTCGAATCCTGGCAGGGCTATTTTGAAAACAATTAAGAAAAGCTTTTAAAAGAAAGATTTATTTTTGATTAATGCTGAGTGATTCCCGTAAGAAGAGTATAGAATTAATTAAGAATAATAAGTTTGTAAGATTTCTGTTAAGCATCGGACTTTATGGATTCATGTTCACCGAATCTTTATTTGATCCAGATTTAATGAAGGACATTACTTCACGAGAAGAAAGAACTGGATTGTTAAAAGGCACTATTTTACAAAATCCTCTTTGGTTTCCAAACGAAGATAATTTAGAGTTTGAAGAAGAAAAGTCAGGAGTGTGGACCTCTTATGATTTTAATAGACCAAAAGAATTCAACAACCCTATGCAAAAGAGAAAAGGCACTCTTTATTATTTTCCTTTACCCGAAATAATTGAAAATTCGGGAGATATTCTAACTCCCACAGGATATTTGAATATCTTTAATATTTATCAGTTATTACATATTGATAATGCTCCTATGGGTGAACTTGAAAGATTGGAAATGGTCATAGAGTCTACATACGAAAAATCTTTCAGGGAAGTTGGAGAATATGAAAAGTATGCAAAAATAATTAGTGAATTGGGGATTGGAGAAAAAAAGGTTTATCAAGTAACTCCAAAGGGAAATGGATTAATAGCAATCGTTGAAAAAACAGGAAGTAAAAAACTAAAAGAGAATCATCAAAAAGATGTTTTCGGAGATTTCATCCCCAAACCTGCGTTCGCATATTGATATTACTTTCCATTGCCTTATTTAATTTAATAAAATTGATGCTCTACTAAAATGAATAATGCACAATTTTAAATAAATTTTATAAATACTTTAACATTATGATAAAAAAGCCCCGTTAGTTCAGAGGCCAAGAATGCGGCCCTCTCAAAACAAAGGAGATTTTATCTCGTGGAGAGAATAAAATCTTTGCATCTCAATGCATCCCTTGCCCATTAGGGAACGGCCGTGACCCGAGTTCGAATCTCGGACGGGGCGTTTAAATTCGAATGAGGGGAGTTCGAATCACTTAAACACGTTGCATGACGCGGAGTTGCGTGAAGTGTTTGAGTTCCAGAAATTTTAATTTCTGAACCGGGACGGGGCGTTTTCTCATACCCATAAGTTTATAACCCCTAAAAATTGTCAACTTATAACAATAGTTAGTGAGTCTTGAGCAGTAAAAATGTTTCTAATGACTTACGCTCAGGAGATATTTCTTGAAGATTTTTGTTAACAAGTTAAAATGGAAAAATTTACAAAATTAGGATTAAGCAGAGAGATAACGGATGTTCTGAAACAATTTGACTTCAGCAATCCCACGGAAATTCAGGAAAGAGTAATTCCTCTGGCTTTGACTGGAAGAGATATCATCGGATGTTCCAAGACAGGAAGTGGCAAGACCTTGGTTTTTGCATCAACAATCATCGAAAAACTGAATCCAAACAATCAAGTTCAAGCATTGATATTGACTCCGACAAGAGAACTTGCAGAACAAGTCGCCATGTCAACAAAAAATTTTGGCAAGAATAAAAAAATCAATGTTCTCGCCGTGTATGGTGGAGTGAGCATTGAGCCCCAGATAAGAAAAATTTCAAAAACAGATGTCTTGGTGGGAACTCCCGGGAGAATCATAGATCACTTGAACAGGGGAACATTAAAATTGAATGGCGTTAAATTTCTTGTTTTGGACGAAGTGGATAGAATGTTTGATATGGGTTTTATCAGAGACGTCGAAAGAATAATCAAGGAATGCCCTGAAAAAAGACAGACCTTAATGTTTTCAGCCACAATATCGGAAGGAATTGATCACTTATCCAAAAAATATACTAAAAATCCTGTTGAGATATCTTTGAAATCACCGGTGGAGCCTTCTAAATTAAGGCAAATTTATTACGATGTTCCCGACGGCAAGAAATTTTCTTTGCTCGTTGCCTTGCTGAAAAAAGAGAATGGAAAATTAGTGATGGTTTTTTGCAATACACGAAGGAATGCGGATTTTGTCGCTAGGAATTTGATCGGAGAAGGGATTCATGCAAAATCCATTCACGGGGGAATAGACCAGAAAAAGCGGATGAGAATTCTTGAAGAATTTCACAGGAATGAACTGGGCGTTTTAGTTTGCACAGATGTCGCTGCGAGAGGTTTGGATATTAAGGGCGTGAGTCACGTCTACAATTATGATGTTCCTGCAGATTCAAAGGAGTACATTCACAGAATAGGCCGTACTGCGCGAGCCGGAAAAGAAGGTGAGGCAATAACGCTCTTGTCAAGCAGGGATTACGAGAACTTTGAAATTTTGATGAAATCCGACGATATAAAAATAACCTCTGAAGAATTACCCAAATTTGAATCAATAAGAATAAAGATGGATTTTGAAAAGAGGAGAAATAATTTTCACGGCGGTTTTGGAAGAAGCAACGGAAGAATGTCGGGGAATTTTAACAGAAATCCGATCAGAAGAAATAATTTTAGGCATTATGGAAGGAGTGCAATTAAAAAACGAGCGTATTAATCAATCTTAGGCATCCTAAAAACGAGCGCCAATCAGCATCGTTTTTTTGATATTAATTAAAAGCACTTACTGTTTTGTCTAACAATCAATCATCTTCAATTTGTCTCTAGTCCTTATTTTAATACCAAAGTGCTGGAAAAAACCACGCACTTTAGTGCGTGAGCACTTTGGGTATCTAAAAGTCCTAACAAACCATGACAAGGACTTTTTGATTTGCGAATGAAATGAGACATTTTTTATGTTTAATGAACCGGGAAGATTGCTTGGTTTTCAACAAGATTAATCCTCGAAAAATATTTATACTTTTGTTCCTGTTTTAGATTATGGAATTAGGAGTGTGGATGATTGTATTCTTTCTTATAATTGTCGTATTCTTGATTATAAAATTGATAAATGCTAAGCAAAATCTGGTTCAGAGATTTGTCTTGCTGGTTTTTGTCCTATTAACTGTAAGCATCGGATATACCGTATTTACAAATGATATAGAGATAAGTGATTCAGGAGATATTATTGATTTGGCAAAAATTTATTTTTCGTGGGTTGGCTCCATTTTCGGGAATTTAAAGGACATAACTGCCGATGCAATCCATCTTGATTGGAATCCAATAAGCAACAAAACCGCCAGTTAGATTTAAAAAGTTCTTTTACTAAATGTAATAATGGCTAAAAAGAGGGTGAAAAGAAGTTCCAAGAGGATTTCGGGAACAAAAACTTCAAGATCCAATAAAAATCCAGGATCAATAAAAGGCAGAATAAATTTGGTTGTAAAAAATCTCTTGGTTTTTGCAATACTTTTTTTGGCTTCAATCGGAGCTTATAATTTCTTCAGTGATGAATTTTACCAGAATTTTTTCTTTGTCACGGCATTGATTCTTGGTGCAGTTGCCCTGACTTTTTTGATATCACTGGTTATTCTTTTGCTTATTAATCTTTCAAGAAAGAAAAGATAATTAAAATTTTTAAACACCTTTTTCTGAATAATCTTACATTTGTGTAGCCCACGGGTTTCTTTTGCAAAAGAAACTACGATGGTAGAAAAATTAATAAGTTTAAATCGTTTTGGTTCGCTACACATAAAATGCCTGTGTAGCTCAGCGAGAACACGAAGTTTTCTCGCGCACTTTCCGGTTTGAATAAGTTTAAACCGATTGGAACGCTACAAGGCAAACACAGAAATGCCTGTGTAGCTCAGTCGGTAGAGCGTTACCTTGGTAATACCCAACTTTCTTTAGAAAAGAAAGTTCGGTGCTCAAAGAAATCGCAGAAATCCAAATAGGTAAAGGTCCTGAGTTCAATCCTCAGCACAGGCTTAGATTTCATAAGTTTTAAAAGGAAGAAATTATGTTCGAAATCATGAGAAAATTCCAAGGAATAATCGGGGCAGGCTTGATCTCCTTTGCTTTTTGGGGATGTGGAGATGACACAGAAATCATCAGAAGTAATTCTCCTCCCAAGGAAGTGGATGTAGTAATCTCGCAAGAGTACATTCCTCCAAGAAGTACAATTGAACCGAGGTTAAGCATAAACATGGACGGAGATGTAACAATATCTTCAACTTCTGTCCATTATCCCGAGGAATACTTTACACATATAAAATCTGCAGAATGTCAACAAACATTTGGGAACCGTTTAGTTTATGATTATTTCCAGAAAAACCAAAATGCAAAACTGCCTTACGTAGAAATTTTTGAAGATATTTACAAAGAGGCAAATGAAACAGGAGAAAAAATTTTGGAAAGTACAAGGAAGATGGGATGTAAATTTATTATTCCATAGCTTTATAAAGATGAAATCTCCGTAATTTTATGGACAAACAGTATTATCAAAAAAGGATATATAATGGAGATACTTCTGAAATAAAACTGGAACTGGATGATTTTCTTCTTCCTTTTGGAGGTGGGTTTAATTACTTAATGCGAATAAGAAGATTGAGTAAGGATCTCGCGTCTAATAAAGAAAAGTTTATTGAAGGAGAAGTTGAAAAGATAGTCAGGAATGTGTTACTTCTGGCAGCATATCACAGCATTTACACGTCTTTCGTTCTTGGATACCTAGTGGAAAGATTTGATTAACCTTATAAATCCTGCTTCATAAATTAAAAAATGCCGAGAGAAAAATCAGATCTTGATAAACTTAAGGAAGAATACAAAAAAATCCAGAAAAAATTCAAATTGCCGAGTTTCGAGGAGTTGAACAAAGATTTCTACATAGAAAAAATAGAGATTGACGAAACAGATTATCTTGTGAGGGAAATAAAAAAATCCGTCGGTGACAAGTACTTTAATTACCTCAGGTTCATAGAGAATATCCTGAATCCGACAAGTGGCTCGATGTTTGTGCTTTCCATGGTAAAATCAATTTCGCCGGAGAACAGAAGCAAGCTTGTGGAAATTTACAAGAGAATGTCAAAAGCCGAGCTGGATTTTATTCAGAGAGACCTAGAATTTTCCGAGCAGAAAGATGCAGAATATGTTAAAGAATTTTTCAATTTGTGGCAGCAAGTTAAAAAAGAATTGCTTGAGATAGTAAACTCTGTTGAGGCAAGATGGGAAACAAAAACAGAGGGAAAAAGCAAAGGTTATTTTGGGTGATTTTATTTATTTTCCTTCCAAGACCTCAAAAATCTCTTCCAGATTTATTTCCAATAACCCTACCGGCATTTTTATCTTCCAATTTCTTAATATTGAAGGATGAATTTCTCCCAGGAAACCAAGAGATTTTTTCCCGATGTGGACTTCCGCGACCCGTCCACTTATGAACCAAACAGGAAATTTTTCCGTTTCCTTTAATTCAATTTCAATTCCGAGGGATTCAAAGAAATTTTCAACCACCTGCCTTATATCTGTGAAATTTCCAGGAGATATTCCGATGCTCAAGGATTCTGACTCAACAGGATTTGATTTTTCATCTTCGGAAAAAACTCTTCCTATCTCGAATATTTTTTGAGGATATTCTACATCAATATTCTCTGAGAAGATTTTCATTATAAAATGAGACAGATTTTTTCTAAGCATGTTGTATTCTGTTTTTGAATCAGTGACTTTTATTGCGCCCTCTTCTTGTGTTTTCATTTTGCCAAATTGGTTTTCCTTGTTTGTCAAATGATAGTTGCATACTTCAAGAGATCCAAGCCCGGTAAGAATTTCTGAAAATTTTCTCTTGATTTTTTCTCTGGGTGATTCTTCACCGATTGTTGAAATTTCCGGAATTTCCGGAACAAATTTGTCATAACCATATGCAATTGCCACATCTTCAATCAAATCCACTTCGTGCATTATGTCTGTTCTCCAGGCAGGAATTTTTACACTTGATGACTTGTATTCATGTCCCATTAACTCAAAAAGTTTTTTTATTTCTTTTTCACTTAAATCCACACCAAGAAATTTGTTCGTATTTTCTAGGGAAATTTTCATCTCTTCTGGCTTAAGATCAGGAGTGATTTGTTTTTTTCCGTTATAGAAAATTTCCATTTGGTAAATTTTTCCGCCCATATCACACAAGCATGTTGAGATTATATTTATACATTTTTTCAAGATGTTTAATTCAAAACCGGAACATTCTATGAAAACATCTCTTGTCTCCTCCGTGATTCTGCCTGTTTCCGCCGAATTTATTATCGGGGGCATGCTCAAAATCTTATTTTCGGCATCAATAAACACAGGAAATTTTTCCATGCCTTTCAAAAGATGTGCATATTCTTTTCCCGTTGGATGATTCTTCAAGATTTCCAAACCATTCATCTCCTTTTCTGATTCTAGCGGCACAAATCTTATCTCTGCCGGTTTTAATGCCTTGTAAGTTATTGGGAATTTTATTTTCTCAAGAGGATAAATTCCTATTGCAAGTTTTTTTCTTTTTCTGCCCAGAGTGAAATGAATTTTCTCCTGAATTTCTATAATCTCCTTTATTTTTTCATTATCAAATTTTAATTCTTTGACAACAGCACACACCGTATACGGGCGTATTTTAGAAACAGACGAATCAACCTTAACGATGTAATCTTTTTCAGGAGAATTTAATTTGTAATTTTTCAGTCCTGTTTTTTTTCCAAGGTATGCAAGAAAACCGCGCTTGAATCCTTGGTAAGAGAGCATGTCCGGGCGATTTGGGAAAACTTCTATTTGGATCTCATCGCTAGTCACATTTTCAACAGGAGTTCCGAATAGAGCAATCTTGTTTTGCATTTTCTCGTCGATTTTACCAATGTCCTTCTCGAATTGTTTTTTGCTGAAAGCTATAATTGCCATTTTATGTTATAGTTACCTCGTTTTTTAATGAGCTTAGATATTTTTGGAAATCTTTTTTTGACAAATTTAGAGTGGCTGTGTTAACATTTGGGTGAAAATTAACATAATCTGACTCTAAAATTTCTTTATCAATTATTATATTAACTTTTGATTCTGCATCATTTATCAATCCAAATGGGGTTACTGCCCCTCTCGTTAATCCTAAAATCTCTTTAAGTTCCTCTTCATTGGCAAACTTTAATTTTTCATTTAATTTGTTTTCAAACAGTTCCAAATCAAGTTTTTTATTTTCTGGTAATATTATTAGATAAAACTTATTTCCTTTCCTGTTTTTTAAGAATAGATTTTTTGAATGAATTCCCTTTAATTCATCATGAATGTTTAATTTTTTTGATTCTTCAACTGTATAAACTGCTTGGTGCGTAACTTCTTTGAATGTTATTCCCTTATTCTTAAGATATTCTTTAATTTCCATCTTTTTCATCAAAACCTCCTGCCTTTTTGTTTGCATGCTTGAGTTTCTTCATTATTTCAGGAGGCATTCTTTTTTCATATTCATTCAAAACATCTTGGATTGATTTATCAACGTCAATCTTTGCCTGATTTGCAATTTTTATTATCAAGAACAAAACATCTCCTATGAAATTTTCTACTTCCTCTTTGTTTTTTTCAACAAGCTCTTTTTGTTTTTCGTCATCAACCCATTTTATCAGGTTCCACAATTCGCCTATTTCTTCGCTCATGTTTAACATTAAGTCTTTCACATTCCACGAATTTTCCCACCCTCTTGCATTGTCAAATTCCGCGATTTTATTCTGTAATTCCTTTATTTTCATTTTATTTTTTCCGCAATTTTGTTTAATTCTTCAATGGATTTTTGAGGACCAATCTGGGTGGAGATGTATCCTTCATACTTGTCAAAATAAATTCTGTCTTTTGCCCACATTTCCCTGAATTTTTCTTCCAGTCCATGTATCGGATACAATTTTATATGGACGTGATTTACCCCAAGCCCTTCCATGACAATCGCGACTCTTTTTACCTTTAATTTTTTTTCAAGAAGTTTTGCCACTTTTTTCGAAGCAATCATCAAGCGAGAATATTCCTTGTCAGGCATGTCCGTAGCATCGCTGTCATAATGCTCTTTTGTTATCACCAAGGTCATGCCTTCAGTGTTTGGATTTATGTCCAATATGGCGAAATGTTTTTCATCTTCCCATATTTTTACGCTTGGTAATTCTTCTTTTTCTATTTTACAGAACATGCAATTTTTTTCCATCATGACTTCACCCAAAATTTAATCTTTCTCAGTTGTTTGATATCATTTTTGTAAAGTTCACGAATGTCCTTGATTTTGTAGTAATCCATTAAAATTCTGTCGAAGCCAGGACCCCACGCAAGAACAGGAATGTTTTCTCCGAGGAGGGGCACAACAACCTCTGGCCTGAAAATTCCCGCTCCACCAAGTTCCAGCCACTCTTTTCTTTCTTCATGATAAACGTCAATCTCAACACTCGGTTCAGTATAGGGAAAATAAGCCGGTCGGAAACGAATTTTTTCAAATCCCATTTTCTTGAAAAACTGTTTTAAATATCCCAGCAGGTGCCGAAAATTTGCGTTTTTGTCGACGACAATTCCCTCTGTTTGATTGAATTCAAATCCATGCTTCCAGTCAACTGTTTCATTCCTGAATGTTTTTCCTAATGCGAAAAATTTTGCAGGCAGTGGCAAACCTTCGACCTTTAATTTTGCAAGTGTTTGAACAGACAAGCAAGTTGTGTGAGTTCTTAAGACAAGTTTTTTCGCTTCTTCATCGTTCCATGAATACCCCCATCCCTTGCTTTTTCCAAAATTTTTTTCTGTAAGAAGAGTTCCTTCATGACTTTCTTTTACCATTTTTATTATTCTGTTATCAGCATCTATTTTTGAATTTTTTTTGTCAATAAAGAAAGTGTCTTGCATTTCCCTTACCGGATGATCCTGTGCTGTGAAGAGTGCATCGAAATTCCAGAAACTGCTCTGAATCATGTTTCCCGTCATCTCTCTGAAGCCCATTTCCTTCCAAACTTCCTTTGCGTAATCGCTAGCTTGCAGGACAAAATGTCTTTTCCCGCCATGGATTTTTGGGACACCTACCGTAATATCATATCTCCTGAACTTTTTGCCACGCCAATTGGAGTCTTTTTCAAGAATTTTTGGAGTTATCTGTTCCACCAAATTATCATTGATTTTCATTGTACTCAACTTTTTCCCCAATTCAGATAGTGCAACTTTTGTTTCTCTTTCTTCCCCAATTTCAACAATCTCTTTTCTTTTTGTCAAAACATTCAGCGTTTCAATTTCATTTTTTGAAAGGGAATCATAACTTCTTGGCAAAGATTCCAGAAAAATTTCCTCGGGCATTTTTTGCGAGATTTTTTCAGTGTTGACACTTAGTACCATGTTGCCGTTTTTTATCTCAATCAAACCCTTGCTTTTTAAAACACCTATTGAGACTTTTAATTCCTCGTCAGTTAACGAGCAGGATTTTTTTGCCTCGATTAATGGCACAACTTTTTTATTTCTTAGAATATTCAATAATTTTCTCTCGGGCAATTCTTTGTTTTTATAACGCGCACCATTGACACCAAGTTCAATTTTCTTTTTTGCCTTGTGAGACAGGTTTAAAACACCTTTTTTCTTCAGATATTCCAAGGAGCGGATCACCGCAACTTTTTCCAATCCTGTTTTTTTGCATATCTTCTCAATGCCCTCTCCGAGATGAGGCAGGATTTTTATTTCGTTCACACTTAATGATTCAATGATTTTGCCGATTGTTTCTTCAGTCATTTTATCTTAAGATAAATTTGGTTAAAAAATGTTTTGAATTAAATTTACAATTCCTTCGTCATCCAAGTAGGCATTCCCAAGACCGTGCCAAGCGCCTTTAAGTCGTGAACGTTCTTTCCATCCACATTAAGAAACTTCATTTTTAACTTGTTTTTGCCACAGATTTTCACATTTTGTCTTATTCGGGCAAAAATATCTGCCTTTGTTTTTTCTGGGGCCTCGAGTATTTCACTCAAATCTATCCCAATTTTGACATTGTTCTTCTTCGCGATTTTTGCAAGGACGTGATTAAATCCTGAGTTTCTTTGTTTTTGAAAATCTTTTCTGTTCTTTAATTCAGGGAGAAAAATGTCAATTTTTTCCTTTTCCAAAATCTTGCGGTTTAGTTCGTCGTCAATTCCGGCAAAAATTGTTTTTCTTCCTTCCTTTAAGTTTTTTTTAATTTGATTGCGTGCCTTTTCAAAATTGCTTTCATTTACTGTTATGTGGTTCATCTCTCTTATAAAGAAAAGAAGTTTTTATTTCTGACGCTAGGGAACATTATCCAATACTCTTGCCATTTCCTCGCCAATTTCCTTTTTCAAGCCATTTATTTCATGAAGTCTTTTAACTCCGCGCCGTTCTGTAAAAAATCTATTTCTTTCCTCCGGAATTCTTTCCATTATCTTTCCGTTGGTATAATCAAAGATTACATATGCGCCGCCAATTTCCAATAATCTGTATTTATACTCCAAACCTAAGGACATTCCTGAGAATCTGTCAGGAACAAATTCTTCTAAGGTTGTTTCGTCATTTTTCATCCTTCAATCCTTGTGCCCCGGAATTTTTTATTGTTCAGGAAATTGTCAAGATTTTTCATGTTGCTTCCAATGATATACGTTTTAATTTTGTGCTTCATTATTATTCCTGCGGCTTCGGCATCAAGGACAAAATGCAGCCCTGGCTTGAATCTTATCTTCATCGCCATTTTGTGGAATTCCTTCCATGTTACATTTTCAATAAACTTCGCGTCCTTGTTCTCCTTTGGATTTTTGTTGTATAAACCGGGAACATTTGTGAGATTTATAAAAATACATCCTAACTCTTTTGCAATTTCCGCGGCGGTCGAGTCGCTTGTCTGTCTTTCCCTGTACTCAAGGGCGCCACAAAAAACAATGTCCATTTCTGACAAATCTTTTTTTACTCTTTTAATGGTGGTGGGAACTCCGTCATTTGAATTGTGATTAAAGAAATGCCCCACAAAACGCGCATTTGTTCTTGTTGCGCTGATTCCCGAGTAACTTTGAAATCTTTCTCCGATGCCTTCTTTTGCCAGGGCAGAAATGTACTTTCTGGCTATTGAACCTCCGCCACAGACAATTATAAACTTCCAGTTTTTTTTATTTTTTAAGACTACTCTCTTGAATTCCTTAAGAAGCTTGACGTTAATGTCGTCGGGAATTATTAAACTGCCCCCCAAACTAAGGACAATCACTTTTTTCATCTTTTTATTAGTGAAACCTATTTTTTATATCTTACTTCACGGTAAATCTCTTGTTGTCATTTACGTCGAAAATTCCCAATCTCACTCCTGAGTCGAGCCAGCCGTGCGCGTAGTTTATTGCCGCGAAAGCGTTCACGAAATCTTTCTTTTCTTGAAAATATCTTGCGTCTTTCAGATAGTTTGAGGCCATGGAAATTATTTCTTTGGACTCCTTCATCTTACCTTTGGCAACATTCTTCTCCGCAATTTCCAATGCCTCACTTGTTAATGTGAAATACTTTGCAAGTTTTTCCTTTGTTATTTTGGATTGCATTTTTACTCAATTTCGAGATGCGCTTTTTCTTGAAAATCTTTTATCAGTTTTCCCTCAAGATTCTTTTTTCTGGACGGGTTTTTTGTTAAACTTGTCGCGATTTTAGTGAGGAAGTAATGGTGAGCATTTCCTTTGATTAAATCCATAAGACCATCAATTAACATTACTGCACTTCCGGCAACTACAACAGAAAAGATTCCACTTTCCGTTACATCTGCATCCAAAAACCATGAGTAAACTTTATCATAATTTAATGCATATGGTGTGCAAGTTCCCAATATTAATGAAGATTGCATTAATCCAAATTTTCTGTATTTGTTTAAGTATTTCATAAAAATAGATAAAAATCTTGTTTAAAAAGATTCTCCCCTCTTCAAATAAAACCTCTCAAATGCGAGCGGCAGTGAGCAGTGATTAAAGTTGATTTAGTATTAATACTTCATAAATTTATGAGCGACTTTGGAGCGAATGTTTTTTTCAGAAAAGTTTAAATAAATATCATGCCTCTCGGTTTAAAGATGGTGAACAAATCGCTCGCTTTTGGTTTGATAATGATTCTCCTAATGGCATCTGTGGTTTTTGCAGAAAATGAAGTTTCGAGTGATGTTGAAAAATTCGTGAAAAAAATTGCTGAGAACAGAGGAATAAATCAGTCCGATATTGAGAGCGTAACCGAAGTTGATTTTTCACAATTGCCTGATGAAGTTAAGATAGAAAACGTTGATAATACGAACATTGCGCTTTATGAAATCAAGCAAAAAGGAAAAAATTCTTCTGCATTTGCAATAACTCTCTCGGGAAAGAACATAGAAAAGATACAAAGACAAGTTTCCTTCACAACATCATTTTTGAGTTTTGGGTTGGAGGGGGAATCAAAAAGCTCGACTTTCTTAGAGACCTCAACAGGAATTAAAACAAGTACTGAAAAGGGTTATGTGATGTTCAGAGAAGGAAGCATAACGGGTATGTCAACAATTCTTGAAGTAAAAGAAACGCTTTCAAGTGGTAAGATAGAAGTTATAATATTAAAAAACGGCGAACAAGTTGGATTTGGAAACGTTCTTGATGCATCTGAAACGGGAATAAAAAAGGACTATGACCTGCAGTCAATGGGGATTGTAGAATTTTTGCCGGGAGACGTGATTTCTGTCTACATAAAATCTCCCGAAGATGTTGAGTTCAAAGATGTTATTGTTTCAATTGAAACCTCCAGCATTTTTGGATAAATTTATAAATTTAAATTGTTTTTATTGAAGATGGATAAAAAGAGGACAACAATCATCATAACAATCTTGACAGTTTTAGTGGTGATTCTTGGAGGAATTATGCTGTATCTTTTTTTAGTAAAGCCTGCAGTTGCAGATTATCAAGGAAAATTATATGGTCAGGGTGCAAACGACGCAGTTAATTTTATACTGACACAAATAAGCCAAAAAGGTTATGTGCAGATTCAGTTGAATGATGGAACTCTTTTAACACTTGCTCCTTATTTGCAACAGCCTTCTGACTCTGGCGTTGCAACAATTGAAACTCAGACGGCAGAAGAAGTTGCGGCATAAATTTCAGTAATCTTTAAATAGATATTTTCTTTTTAATCCAAGAGGTGAAAATGTCAAGATTAAAGGAAGTTTTTTTGGTTTTGTCTTTTATTTTTGCTGGGATTTTTTTGATTTACACCCTTTCATTAAACAATGGCTTGACAGAAACAGGTAAGGTCACCTTGGATTTGGATTTGAATTATCAGGAGGGGCAGGCATTGCAGGGAACGTTGAAACTCTCTCTCAAAGAAGGAGAATTAATCCCTGTTGATTCAAAAATTATTCTTGAAAATTCAGGGGAATCATTTGAGTATTCAATGGACGAATTGGTTTCTGAATCTCCTATAACGGGAAATTTTTATATTGAAGGAAAAAATCTTTCCGGGGCTGGCGAAGGTTTCGGCCTTGAGGGTGAAAAAATAACTTACCCAAGAGTCTATTTCAAATTGAATATTCTGCCAGAAGAGTCTAATGTAAAAGCCGAAGAGGAAATTTCCGAGGAACAGTCAAACGAAGAGATTTCCCAAGATGAAACACCTTCAAACGAAAACGAAACTGCAGTTGATTCAGAAACTCAGGAATCTTCAGCAAGCCAATCTGTAGAGAAGGGAGAAACAACTTCGGAAAATATTGAAACCACTACAACGACCAATGGAGAGACCGAAATAACTGCCGAATCCTCTACGGAAACTACAAATGTGCAAGAAGTTTCAGAAGTTCAGGAAACATCAACAGAGAGTAAAAAAGAAGAAAAGCGGGAGAAAGAAGAGAAAAAAGAGGAAAAATCCGAGGAGAAATCAGAATCCAAGAGTGAAGAAGCTACTCCAATAACGGGAGGGTTCATTCTTGATTTTTCAAGAGGAATATTCAATATTTTCCTAAGATTGACGGGGCAAGCCTCTTTGGAAACTGAAAATCCTGTAGAAGGAGATGTTTCACAGGGAGAAGAATTCACTTACAAATTAAATCCCAGACAAACAGCAAACATAATTCCTGGCAGTGTGAGAACTGAAAGTAAGAAAATCTCCGACGACAATGTTAACATAAAAATTGATGTGAGCAACGCAATCGTAACAACATCATATTTCGAGAAAGAAAGTGGCTTTGGAGAAGAGTATCTTGGGGACAACGAGAAGGAGATTTCAATTGACATAACGAAACTTAACTTCACGCCTAAGGAGGGAGGGTTAAGCATAAGACTTGTTAATGGAGAGGAAGAAATATTGATTTTGATAACAAATGTCGCCGAAGGAAACATTTCATCCTCAGCAACTACCGAAATTAATGAAACATCTTTGGAATTTGAAATTCAATCTTCATCGGAATTGACAGATGAGGAAAGAAAAATCATTTTGAGCAAACTTGGAAATTCTACAACCTTAAAAGTTACGAAGGCCGAGAAAACAAAAGAAGGATTTTTTGTGAGAATGGAGATTGGAAACTACTGGATTGAGCATTATTATCCAACAACAAGCGATTTGGAATTTACAGAAAATTTTGACATTGACAAAGTTAGATTCTTGAAGGATTTGGCAAGAGAATTATCACAAACTTCTTCTTCAAGAGAGCAGATTGAAGGATTAATTGGAGATGTCGAGTTTTGATTGTATTATTTACCGATATCCCGGATTGTAAATCATTTTCTTTATTACAAATTTCGAGCTCGTGACGTTGGAAATAACTGCAGAGAGAATAAGTTTTCCGGCAACAACCCTGTAGAAACCTTCCTGTCGCGGAATTTTTGCCGTTGAGGAAAATTTGTTTATAACTTCATCAATCTCATCTTTCGTCATAGATATGTTTGTTTTTTTTCTGCCCATCATTCCCTCAACCATTATGTTAATATTCTCCCCGGGGCACTCAATTTCCTTTACTAAAGGGTCTTTTATAAGAGGGTTCAGTTTTCCCAAATCAATTTCCACATTTGTAGGGGTGGGTTTTAGATATTGAAATCTGGGAGGGATGCGAAATCTTGTCGGGACAAGCGAAGTCATAGGTACAGGTTGTTTCAAGATTCTTCTTTTGAGTTGAACTCCTCCCCCCAAAATTTCTGGAGGGATTTCCAGATTGCTTCTAAATCCGCTTTTTGTATAATCTTCTTCGACTTCAACGAGTTTTTTCATACTCTCTCTTTTTTCTAACTTGGATTTCTCACTCACAATTTTTTCTTTAATAAATTTTTCAAGTTCCAGAAATTCTCCCTTAGCAGAATGTCTTATCAGTTCCCGTGTGAACTCTGCAAGAATAAACCCTCTTCCAGAGTGCCAATCAAAATTTCCTTTCATCATCTTTTTTTGGAGAAAGAGATTTGTGATATTCTTCTGGCGCGTTGGAGGTTTTTCTCTCTTGAGGCAATGGGGGATTTTGCCTCTGTTGTGGGGGCATTGGTTGACCAAATCTTTCCTTGGAAGAGAGTTGTGGACTTTCGTGTAAGAACATCAATCCTCTTGCGATAATTTTATTTTGCTCCAAAAGATTGTCGAGTTTCCCCGCAATTTCCCTGCCAGATTTTGCTTCTGTTTTTGAATTTGGGTATTTTTCAACTATGGTTTTTGCAGATATCTCAAATAATTCCAAGAGTTTTGAAATCTGCGTTGAGAGGTTGTCAAATTTTAAAGAAAGATTTGTCATGACTCTTTGTAAGGAGACAAAATTCTCAACAAGCATCCTGTCAAGATTTTGGCCAGTATTATCTTTTTGACTTTTCTGCAGATTTATTGTATTTGAATTAATTGATTTTGTCGTAGCATCAGACGTTTTTTTTATAAAATTGCTCGAAGAGGTTTTTTTCTGGATATTTTTTGGCATGTGAATGAGAGGAATTTTCCATTTATTAAATTTTGCTTTGAGGAGATTTATTTGTGCTATTCGATGAATTTACGCTTAATCGTGTTCGTGAATTGACACAATTTTTAACAAAAAATCTCGGCCACGTTAGACGTTGAGACAGATGATTTTCATTAAACAATTAGAACAACCTTAGAATTATCCTGAAAAAACTTTTTGCGATTTTTCCAATTCTGCAACATATTCGGCGATCTCCTTTGCTGCGTCCGGATTTACACTTATGCTATCAATTCCGTTATTGACCAGAAATTCAACCATTCCCTTTTTGCTTCCTGCCTGTCCGCAGATACTCGTTTCCACCCTGTATTTTTTGCAGATTCTTATAACATATGAAATTTGTTTTAAAACAGCAGGATTCATCTCATTGTAAATGTCTGCGACTTGAGGATTGTTTCTGTCGATTGCCAAAGTGTATTGAGTTAAGTCGTTTGTTCCAAATGATACAAAAGCAATGCCTTCTTCACATAATTCTTTTATTATTTCAACAGATGCCGGCGTTTCAATCATCACTCCAAGCTTTGCCTTGGAAAAATTTATTTCCTTAAGAATTTCCTTAACTCTTTTTACCTCTTCGACAGAGATCACTTGCGGCAGCAAAATCCCTATCCCCTTTCCACTTTCCGAAATTTTTTTTAGGGCTTTTAATTCCGATTTTAAAATGTCTGTGTGTTTTAATCCATGCCTTATTCCGTGCATTCCAAGCATGGGATTTCCTTCTTTCTCTTTCGGAGATCCGGCAAGATTCCTAAATTCATCGCTTCTTATATCCGAGGTTCTTACCCACATTCCGTCAAAATAATTTGATATCTTTTTTATGCCCTGAAAAATAATTTCCTCATAGTTTTTAATCATATTTTTTTCCAAAAAATAGTTAGGGTGCTTTCCCGATTCGGCGATAATTCCTTCAATTCTTGTTAGTCCTGTTTCTTTTATTCCTGTTCGCGCCGCCCTTTCCGCCGCGTTTGGCAAATCAAGTATAATTTTTATCTTTGTTTTTGTATTTGAGGAAACTGGAAGAACTTCTTTTTCCATTATTTTTCCTACTTTTCCTTTGTAGACTTTCCCTGTAAATCCGTTCACGGTTATTATTTCATTTTCCTTGAGCACTGTCGTGGCATTTTCTGTTCCAACAACAGCGGGAATTCCCATTTCTCTTGAGACAATCGCGGCGTGGCTTGTGACACCCCCCTCGTCGGTAACTATTGCAGAAGCTTTTTGCATTGTCAAGACCATATCAGGATTTGTCATTTTCGTGACTAAGACATCGCCTTTGTTTATTTTACCCAAGTCGCCGAAGTCTTTTACTATCTTTATTTTTCCAGAGGATATTCCCGGAGATGCCCCCACCCCTTGTACAATAATCTCGCCCGACAATTCCTTGGATTTTTCATATTCCTCAGAAACATTTGCAAGAGTTGTTATTGCTCTGGTTTGTACAATGTAAATTTGATCATTTTCAACGGCAAATTCAATGTCCTGTGGCTTTTTGTAATGTTCTTCAAGCTTCATAGAAATTCTGCCTAATTTGAAAATTTCCTCTTCCTTAAGGACTTGAGTATTTGATAATTTTTCAGGGAGGCGAACTTCCACATTTCCTTTCTCGGAGAATGTTATTGCTATCTTTTTGTTTGATATTTTCTTCTCGATGATTTTCATTTCCCGAGAAACAATGTATCTGTCAGGAGTTATTCTCCCAGAGACGATTCCTTCTCCCAATCCAAAAACTGCTTCAATGATTATGTTTTCGTTTTTATAAGAAGGATCTTTTGAGAATACAACGCCTGATTTTTCCGAGTCAACCATTTTTTGAACAACAACCGCCAGCTTTGATTCTTCGTGCTTAAATCTTTTCTTTTCCCTGTAGTATGTTGCCCTTGATGTGAAAAGAGAGGCAAAGCATTTTTTTACAGATTCTAGGAGTTGCACATCACCCAAGATGTTTAGGAACGTTTCCTGCTGCCCTGCAAAACTGGCATCTTCCAAATCTTCCGATGTTGCACTGCTTCTTACTGCGACAAGCACTTCATTCCCTCCTTTTTCAAGGATTTCTTCCGCGGTCTTTTTTCCATTAATTTTTCCTGCATGGAGATTTTCATAGGCCTCAAGTATTTCCTTTTCCAAGTCCTGCGGAATTTGAGAATCTGTTATAAGCTTTCTTATCCTGCTTGTTGCTTCCTCGATTTTTCCGCTATTGTTGTAATCAACTTCTTTTAGGATACTTTTTATTTTTTCCTTTAATTTGTTCCTTTCTAAAAAATAATCATATGCCTGTGCAGTTATCACAAATCCAGGTGGAACTTGAACTCCGAGGTTGTACATCTCTCCTAGATTTGCACCTTTTCCTCCTGCCACGCTTATTGATTTTTTGTTAATTTCGGAAAACCACTTTATCAGATCACCTCTTGCTTCCATGAGAAATAAAATTATGAAAACTTAATAAAGGTTTTGAAAATCATTGATTGGTTTAACATATCTAATTCTCCAAATCCCCTAAGTAAAGTCCATCCAGAATTTTTTGCTGCTTTTCGTTGTAACCGTGCTTTCCTCTAAATGCAGATGTTCCGTCTGTTCCACAGAGCTTCAAGATTGCTTCTTTTCCTCCAGGGTGTTGCGAAATCCATGAAGTCAGATCATACACTTTACCGTCGATTATTGTGTAGCAGGAATTCTCGGAGTTGTGCTCGCCCACTTCCTGAACCGTTAATTCTGTATTTTCTGAATTTTCAATTTTGTTAGAATCTGCTTTTGTTTCAACTATTGTTGATCCGCTTATTTCATTTCGTGAACTGTTGTCTGTCATTTGAATAAGCAGGAAAACGGGCAGCGTAATCACGAGGAATGCAATTAGAATCAGGTAATACTTGTTCATTTTTTATTTTTTTCTTTTCTCTTTTTAATTATAGAGTCAATGCTTATGAAATTGCTTCCGCTTAATGCAAGAGCGAGGGCTGCGAAAAGAAGTCCTACATCTCTAATTGCCGACGGAGAATCTATACCCAACGAAAGAATTATCGGAATCAAGTGAATTAAAAGCACAAGAGATGCGACACGCGTGAATAATCCCAAGATGAGTAAAGTTCCCAGAATTATTTCCAGGTTTACATTAAGATAAATGATATAAACAGGGTCGATAATTTGAGAGATCCCTGAAGGCACAAGTCCTGTCCATGCCGAAGGATTCAAAAATTGTTTTACTGAAAACCAGAAAAGCACAATCGCAAGTCCGAATCTTAAGGACAAGGAAGAATACTTCTCAAGATTTTCTACTTTCATTAATGGAAAAAAATTTTTATGTTAATAAATGTTTTGTTGTATTTCTATTTCCCAGGACATAAATTCTTTTAAAATGTCCGGCGATGGGATTAGATGGGTATTGAATTAAGATTCATGGAGAATCAAGGCATAGACTTGGAATATTGTGCTAATAAAAACGGAAGAGCTGATGTTAAAATTGTGGATTTGGCATTAAGAGAAATAGTTTCAAAAGATGGTGAAGTTGAAAAAGTAAAACTAGAATTTTTATCGGATTGCGACGAGGTAAAATTTTATTTGCATAGAGGAGAGATGACTAAGATATTTGATGACCTATTTGAAATAATATTTCCTTACAAAAGGCATCATGATTCAGTATCTGTTGTTTTAAGATTACAAGGAGATAATGGGAAAGTGAGAATTGGGAAAAGAAAATTCTACGAACCAAAATCTTATAAATCCCATTAAATTGTTTGTTTTATGGTATGGTGGTTGTGGGTTGTTATTGGCATAGCAGTAATTGTTGTTCTGATGTTTTTTTATTATTACAATCGTTTCGTTGTGTTAAGCAACAGGATAAAAAATTCGCTTTCACAAATTGATGTTCAGCTTAAGAGGCGTGCGGATTTGATACCTAACTTGATGGAATCAGTCAAAGGGTACATGAAACACGAGAAGAGCATAATGAAAAGTGTCAATGACGCGCGCAAGGCGCTTGTTGGAGCAAAGGATTTGCCGTCGAGGGTCGCAGCGGATTTGAAACTAGAAAGTTTCCTCGGAAGGTTGTTTGCAATCGCGGAAAATTATCCCGACTTGAAGGCAAACACAAACTTTCTTGAATTGCAACGTGAGTTGAGTACCACTGAAGACAGGATCGCATATGCAAGGCAGCATTACAATGATTCAATACTTTCCTACAACAACATGATTCAATCTTTCCCGGGAAATTTCTTCGCAGGACTCTACGGAAGAAAAGCCGAGGAGTTCATAAAAGTCTCAGAAGCCGAGAAAAAACCCGTTAAGGTTGATTTTGATTGAAAATGCTTAAAAAAAGAAAAACCGAGAATGTCTTTAAAAAAATTTGGATAATTTTGGGTAACCCTATATCTGATTTTGGAATTTTTAGCGCACTAGGAATTTTTAGCACTTTGGCAATTGTAGTAGGATTTGTTAAGGATTATTTTGGAATAAAAATCTTGTTTGAGGCCATTTTTTTCCCAATTTATCTTATATCTTTTTTTACTTATTATTTTTATCTTGACAAAAAATTAAGAAGTACTATTCTGGTGAAAAGTTTTTTCTATACATCAATATTCTTGGTAATAACTTATTTTATTGGAGTGTTTGTTGTGCTAGCCTAAAACCTAATTCACCCACACAAATATATCCCTGTATAATTGATGTGTGCATAAATATCCATATCGTGTTGGCGAACGCAATAGGCTTGTTTTTGATGAAGACCCCGTATGTGAGCCAGAAAAACGCAAGAAAAAGATAAGGCGCTCCATGTGAATACCGAAAGTCCTGCCGCTGTCTTCTCAGAATATATTTTTACTATCTGGGGAATTGTCATCACAGGACCGGCGATGCTAAAGAATATCACAGTTTCCTCTATGAAATTCGCAACGCGCCTTTGAGTCGCGCGCGAAAGATGGTCCTTGAAAGAGTTGAGCCTCTGGAATATGAAATCAGAAATTCCAAAATCACCCCCGAACAAAGTCATGGAGAAAATAAAGAAGCATAACTTAAAAAATTAACTCTTAAACTTTAAAAACCCTTCTACCTTTTTTGTTTTATGGCTGAGAGAATTGACTTTCGCGATGAAATTTCGAAGAACAAATGGAAATCTTTCTTCCTTTTAGCGACAATTTTCCTGGTTTTTGTTGTATTTGGATATGTGATTTCCCTCGCTTTTGACCCGGGATATTTTTTTATCATAATGATTCTGTCAATAATTTTTTCCTTGAGTTATATTCTTATAAGTTATTATAATTCCGCGAAGATAGCAGTTGCAAG